>Ga0157371_10000037_pt1 | contig 214866 bp, 185 predicted proteins | sample C45metaG_FD_113462 | JGI IMG/M metagenome (GOLD analysis project Ga0157371, IMG submission 113462) | Corn rhizosphere microbial communities from Kellogg Biological Station, Michigan, USA - C4-5 metaG | ecosystem: Host-associated > Plants > Roots > Rhizosphere > Soil | place: USA: Michigan...
CGGGATCGACTGGCGCTCAGGGAGTAACAGGAGCTCAAGGGGTTCAAGGTGTAACTGGAGCTACAGGATCGACTGGCGCTCAGGGAATTCAAGGGGCGACGGGATCGACTGGCGCTCAGGGAGTAACAGGAGCTCAAGGTGTTACTGGAGCTACAGGATCGACTGGCGCTCAGGGAATTCAAGGGGCTACGGGATTGACTGGTCCTCAGGGTGTACCAGGGGTAACTGGATCTCAAGGACCACAAGGTATTCAAGGACCACAAGGAGCAAATGGACCTGTTGGTCCAGCTGGACCAACAGGAGCTGCAGGAGTAACAGGTTCTACGGGAGCTACAGGTGCAACTGGTTCTACAGGAGCAGGATTTGTTAATGGATCAGCTGGTGGGCAAGTATATTTAACTTCTGCGTCAGCACCATACGCACCTCAAACACCTATGGCTTTAAGTGGAGACATTACAATTAGCTCTACAGCTTCTACAACGATTGTAAATAACGCTGTTAGCAGTGGAAAAATTGCTGACGGAGCCGTGACTACTGTTAAACTTGCTGATAACGCAGTAACTGTTGCTAAAATAGGAACGACGTCAGGAACAGCAAGTGCAACAACATTCTTAAGAGGTGATGGTCAGTGGGCTACTCCTTCAAGCGGTGGAGGAGGAACCAGTGGTAATGGATTAGGAAGATTAGTCGATGCAAATAATCAGCTTATAGGATATATCCAAAACGTATCAGTAAACAGTTATATTGTAAAAACATCAGCGGGTTATTATCTTACAATCTCAACAGATGGAAATTATGCCGGGACTCAAACTTATTATAATGACTCCAGTTGTTCCGGAAGTGCCAAATATATTAATTCAGGTGGCTCAACAACATTAAATTATATCCGAAACGGTAAATTTCTTTATTATGAACCAACAACTGGTAAGTTTTTCAAAATAAAAAATGTTAATGCCAATGGTGTGGCAATATCCATATCACTTCCAACTAATAGTTATATTTATAATTACAATTTAAGTACAGGTACTGGCAATTGTACAACTGGTAGCGGAACAGTCGGCTGGCCTGTAGAAGAGACTGAAACTTCGAAAGCTAGTGTAGGATTACCAAATACAATTACATTACCTCTTTCTGTTAATTAATAATAAATTAAAAGCTATCATAATTTGATAGCTTTTTTTATATTAATAAAACTGGGTAATATAGATGAAAATCATTACCTATCTTTTATGATGATATTAGGATTATATTCCACAGCTTTATCCATAAGATGTTTTTGTTGAAGTGGGTTATTATCCATACCAAAAAAATAGCTTCTACCTTTTATTTTTTTGAATATGACCAATTTATTTTGCTTTTGGCTAAGTTTTATTATGGCTTCATAATCTTATCTGCAAGGATGATGAGTTCATTTTGAGTTCCCTGATCTGCCTCGTTGGATAACAAAACTATACCGGAACCTGAATCTGGATAAAAAACCATATAACTGCTGAATCCCAGACTCCCACCTGTATGTGAAATACTTCTCCTTCCATCATCTGTCTTTTTTACCTTCCAGTTAAGAGCAACGGCACCCTCTTCTATTTTGCCAAAAGTAGGCTGATGAGTAAGACTTACAACAGGATTTTTTTCATTTAATTGAAAGGTCATATACTTCAACATGTCAGAAGTGGAACAGGCAATACTGGCAGCTACTCTCAGATCCTCCCAATCAATCACCGGCATTATTCGTCCATTCCCATCATAACCAGTAGCCATTTTTGAAGGTAGTTGTCCGGGTTTTAGCAGGTAGGTATTTTTCATCTTTAATGGCTCAGCAAAATATTTTTTCAAAATATTTTCATAGGTGTCATTATAAACGCTCTCCATTATATATCCCAGCAATTGTGCTGCAGTATTGCAATGCCTGGAAACGCTTCCTGCCAAAACCTTTAATTTTACCTGATGTAGGTCACGGTAAAGATCTTCTGTGCTGTATATGGTGTGTAGAGAATCTAGAATGTAAGGTATAGCGTCAGGATCTGCTTTTCCAAAGATATCTTTATCAGGCATCCAGTTAGGTAATCCCGATGTTAGGTTGGCCAAATTCAATAAAGTAATTGGTGTACCATCATACTCTAGATTAGGATAATCTTCTTTTAAATATTTTCTGATATCATCATTCAGCTCTACTTTTTTATCGAGAACAGCCTTCGCAAGCAGAGTAGAACCAAATGTTTTTGTAATGGAAGCAAGCTCATATACGGTATGTTCTGTTGGCAGATGTTGCTTATCTTTTTTTGTTGAGCCGTAATTATAAATATACTGTGTTCCATTTTTTAGAAGACCTATTGAAATACCAACTCTGGAATTATTTTGCATAAATGCCGAAACTGAACGATCTACTAATGAATCTAATGATGTTTTTAATTGATTGTCGTTGGGCAGTTTTATTAAGCCTTTTTGAGCAATCACTTGTTTTGAAAATACTAATGCAAAAAATAATAATATAATTTTGATGATTTGAAATGACTTTTTCATTTGAATTATTTAGTGGTTAACTTTATTAATAACAACTTTAATAGTCTACCTGTTACATGTCATAATAAAGCAAATTATCCCAAATAAAAGTTTAATGTAGAAGGCTGATATTTTTTGCAGAAAGTAGTTATCTATAAAATCGACTTGAAAAATGATAAATTTTAAATCAATGGTATATATAGAGACAATCTTTTTATAAAATTTAAATCTGTCAAAATTAAACTTTTAATATATAGATAAGCTTCTAGATATAATAAGACTGTGTACATTTTAAACAAATATTGTTTTATAGGGCAGGAATAGTCAAAATATTAAAATTTAATAATTTTTTTAGTCATTATAATGGAAAACTGAAAACATCCATCAAAATCTGGTAAAATATTAAGTGTTAAAATCACATTTTTTTACTGCTTTCTGTCAGTTGTTTGAAGTTATTTAAAAAAAAATTGTAATTATTTTAATTATTTCTTATCATAATTTATCTTAATTTTTTGAATATTGAATTAAGTTAAATTCATATTTTAATTCTTTGTTTATTAGTATTTTTTAAAATTATATCATTAAAATTATGATAAGCTTATCATATAATTGGAACAAATGTTATCATAAAAAATAGATATGTAAAGTGCTGATATATAGTAAGTAGTTGAAAATTTATTTTTTTATATCAATTGTATTTTTATATTTGTGATGTTACGTAAATGTTAACAGGCAAATGAATTCAAATTTCATTCATACTTATTTATCTGTAGACTGTGTAGTCTTTGGTTTTGATCTTGAGAATAAACTTAATATTCTCTTGGTACAACGTCACGTAGAAGATATTCCTGTAGAACAACAGAAAAAATTGCCGGGCAGTCTGATCTTTAGTAATGAGGATGTGGATGATGCGGCAAACCGGGTTCTTCTGGAATTAACAGGCATCAAAAAGATGGTTCTGAAACAGTTTAAATGTTTTGCAGATCCCAACCGCGCGAGTAACCAAAACGATATCAGATGGATGGGCGAGGAATATAAGCATAATATAGACAGAATCATTACTGTAGCTTATCTTTCTTTATGTCGCATTGATCATAAAATCAATAGTACCAAATATGATACGGTAGATTGGCATCCGATAGACAAAGTTCCGAAACTGCCATTTGATCACAACAAAATTATAGACGAATCATTAATAGAAATACGAAAGTGGATTGATTCCGATTTTTCTATCATTTTTGTGCTCTTGCCAAAGAAATTTACCATAAGACAATTATATCAGTTATATAACGCTTTAAGTGAAAAAAAAATCGACATTAAGAATTTTCACAAAAAAATCTCATCATTCAGTTATATCATTCAGTTAGACGAGATAGAAACCAACGTTTCTCACCGTGCAGCAAGATATTACAAGTTTGATCCGAAAATCTACAAGAAAACTCAAAATAAATTAATTAAATAAAATAAGCCTCAAAATAAAATGTATTTATTAGGATTCGATATCGGCAGTTCATCTGTAAAAGTTTGTCTTATTGAGGCATCCAGCGGCAAAGTCATTGCCTGTGATTTTTCTCCTAAAAAAGAGATGAAAATCATTGCAGAACAGCCGGGATGGGCAGAACAAAATCCTTCCGATTGGTGGACTAATCTGAAGTTGGCACTTCAATCTGTGATGTCTCACGCCAACGTGGATGCAGAAGATATCAAGGGAATCGGGATTACTTGGCAGATGCACGGATTGATTATGGTGGATAAAGACCAGAATGTTCTTCGTCCGTGCATCATCTGGTGTGACAGCCGCGCAGTTCCTTATGGCGAAAAAGCATTTAAAGAAATTGGCAAAGAAAAATGTTTGTCTCACCTTTTAAACTCACCCGGGAATTTTACGGCTTCAAAACTGGCTTGGGTAAAAGAAAACGAACCAGAAATCTTTAATAAGATTGATAAAATAATGTTGCCTGGAGATTACATCGCAATGAAGCTTTCAGGTGAGATTGGAATTACTGTAGAAGGACTTTCCGAAGGGATTTTCTGGGATTTTAAAAACAATTGCATCTCGGAAGATGTTATTAATTATTACGGAATTCCGAAGAGCTTCTTTCCAGAGATTGTTCCAACATTTGGAATTCAGTCTACTGTTTCTTCATCTGCAGCAGAAGAATTAGGATTAAAAGAAGGAACTCCAATTTCTTACAGAGCCGGAGATCAGCCGAATAATGCATTATCGCTTAATGTTTTCAATCCGGGAGAAATTGCTTCCACAGCAGGAACTTCAGGTGTTGTTTACGGCGTTTTGGATCAGTTGGATTATGATAAATTATCAAGAGTTAATACGTTCGCACACGTCAATCATACTGAGGAGCAGATGAGATTGGGCGTTTTACTTTGCATCAACGGAACAGGAATTCTTAATTCTTGGTTGAAGCACAATTTCGCAACTTCATTATCATCTTACGGCGATATGAATGAACTGGCTTCTCTTTCTCCGATTGGTTCCAAAGGTTTAAGCATTATTCCATTTGGAAACGGTGCGGAAAGAGTTTTAGAAAATAAAGATACAAGATGTTCTATCCACGGAATTAATTTTAATATTCATTCAAAAGGTGATGTTCTCCGCGCTGCACAGGAAGCCATCGTTTTTTCTTATGAATACGGGATGAACATTATGAGAGATATGGGAATGAACATCAATGTCATCCGTGCCGGGAATGCCAATATGTTTTTGAGTTCCATCTTCCGCCAGTCATTGGCGAGTGTAAGCAATGCAACCATTGAACTGTTTGATACAGACGGAGCAGTTGGTGCCGCAAGAGCCGCAGGAATGGGAATCGGTTTTTATGCAGATTCCAAAGAAGCATTTTCTTCGTTAGAAAAATTAGCGGTTATAGAACCTGAACACGAAAAAAGAGAACAATACCTGGAAGCCTATGAGAGGTGGAAAGATCATCTCCAGGAAATAATTTAATTCAAAAAAACATACCGAATTTACATTCACTTGCTGACTCAAAATATCAGCAGGTAAGGGACTCTACAACTTAAAATTAAAGTCAATAAATTAAAAATAAATTAAATAATATGAACATTTCAAAAGAAGCAAAAGCATTTTTTCCAGGGGTAGATCAAATTAGATTTGAAGGTAGAGAGAGTAGAAATCCTTTGGCGTTTCGCTATTATGATGCAGATCAAGTTGTGATGGGAAAACCGATGAAAGAATGGATGCGTTTTGCAATGGCTTGGTGGCATACACTATGTGCAGACGGAAGCGATCCATTTGGAGGACCAACTATTCACCATCCTTGGAGCCAGGGAACTGATGCAGTTTCCAGAGCCAAGTATAAAATGGACGCCGGATTTGAATTTATGCAAAAAATGGGATTTGGTTATTACTGCTTCCACGACATCGATTTGGTAGATCCTGCTGACAACTGGAGAGATTATGAGAAAAATCTTCAAGCAGTTGTAGAATACGCTAAAGAAAAACAATCAGAAACGGGCATCAAATTGCTTTGGGGAACGGCTAATGTTTTCACACACGAAAGATATATGAATGGTGCTTCTACCAATCCAAACTTTGATGTTGTGGCTTGCGCAGGAACTCAGGTGAAGAATTCTATCGATGCAACTATTGCTCTAGGAGGCGAAAATTATGTGTTCTGGGGCGGAAGAGAAGGTTACATGAGCCTTTTGAATACCGATATGAAACGTGAAAAAGAACACCTTGCCCGTTTCTTGACGATGTCTCGTGACTATGCAAGAAGCCAAGGATTCCAGGGAACTTTCCTTATCGAACCAAAACCAATGGAACCTACAAAGCACCAATACGATTACGATGCAGAAACAGTAATTGGATTCCTGAAAAGCCACGGTTTGGAAAAAGATTTCAAATTGAATCTTGAAGTAAACCACGCCACTTTAGCAGGTCATACTTTCGAGCACGAATTACAAGCGGCAGTAGATGCAGGAATGTTAGGAAGCATCGATGCGAACAGAGGAGATTATCAAAACGGATGGGATACAGACCAGTTCCCAATCGATTATTTTGAATTAGCTCAGGCTTGGTTGGTGATTCTTCCGAGTGGCGGTTTAGGTTCAGGAGGAGTCAACTTTGATGCAAAAATCCGTCGTAATTCGGTAGATGCAGATGATCTTTTCATCGCTCACGTTGCAGGTATGGACGCTTTTGCAAAAGGACTTTTGGTAGCAGCAGATATCCTAGAAAATTCGGATTACAGCAAATTAAGAACAGAAAGATATTCATCATTCGATAGCGGAAATGGGAAAGCATTTGAAGAAGGCAGATTGACTTTGCAGGATCTTCAGAAAATTGCCCACCAATCGGGTGAACCTATGCCAAAAAGTGGTAAACAGGAACTTTTCGAAGCGATCGTGAATATGTATATCTAAAATTATATAAGAAAGTTAATCCAATCTCAACGGCGAGACTCAAAACTTTCTTATCAAACTAACTTTAAAAATAATAATTATGAATCTATTTCATTTAAGTAAAACCAATAGAGCGGCATTATTTTTTGCTATGACTCTATTACCATCAGGTCTTGTTTACTCGCAGAGTAAAAAAGATACTGTTCAAAAGGAGAAGCAGATTGAGGAGGTTGTTGTTATTGGATATGGAACTCAAAGAAAGGAATCAGTAACAGGGTCTGTTGCTACGGTGAAGGGAGATGCGTTAAGAGAAGTACCATCAGCTAATATCACTCAAGCTTTACAAGGTAGAACTGCGGGTGTGGATATTTCTCAAACTTCTACTAAACCTGGTGCTACAATGCAAATTCGTATCAGAGGAACGAGATCACTAACTAATAATGCAAATGATCCTCTGGTAGTACTTGACGGTATTCCATTTGTCGGTTCTTTAGGAGACATTAGTTCTAGCGATATTAAGAGTCTTGAAATATTAAAAGATGCTTCTGCTACAGCTATCTACGGTTCCAGAGGAGCCAATGGAGTAATTTTGGTAACAACAAATAGAGGATCTAAAGGTCAAAAACCTCGATTTAGCTATAATACTTTTACAGGTGTGCAAACTTTATTTTCGAGATATCCTATGATGGATGGACCATCTTTTTATAAGTTGAGAGAATACGCTACACCTGTACCTTCTCCGGGTCAGACTACATCTTCGCCTCTATATGCTACCAATGGAGATGAATCTCCTACCACAAATACAGATTGGCAGAAATATTATTACAAACCTGCGATGATTACCAGCCATGATGTAGGTGTTTCTGGTGGGACAGATGGAGGAAATTATAATGTAGGACTTTCTTATTTTAAACAAGATGCATTGATTCCGCTTCAGAATTATGAGCGATTTTCCTTGCGTATTGCTTTAGATCAGCAAGTTGGTAAAAATTTCAAATTTGGCTTTACTACAAATACAAATTATTCTGAATCAGAAGCGAATGGACTAAATCCAGGAGCCGTTTTAGGATATTCTCCTCTTGCAAAACCCTTTAATGCAGATGGTAGCATAAAAACTTTGATGACTACTGCGGGCGGTATAGATCAAACTTGGATTTATACGCGTAGAGGAATAAACAATTTAGGAGATAAATATGTAGATGAAACAAAATCATTTGCATCCTACAATAATATTTATGGAGAAGTCAACCTACCTGTAAATGGATTGAAATATAGATTAAATGTCGGTGTTGATTATCGTACCTCTAATAGTGGTAATTATTCTGGCGTAGGTGTTTTCAATACAAATCCTGCAGGTCTTTCTTCCGCTGGGAGAGGAAATAATCAGAATTACCACTGGGTGTTAGAAAATTTATTGACTTATGACCGTACTTTTGGAAAACATAAAATCAATGCTGTAGGACTATATTCGGCTGAAGGTAACAGATACATCAGTACTTATATGAGTGCTAAAAACGTTCCCGCTGACTTTTTTCAATATTACAATCTAGGACAATCTCCACAGGCTGATATTTCTGTAAAACCAGAAGATCAGCAATATTACCAAAATGGACTTCTCTCTGCAATGGGAAGAGTAATGTATACATTCGATAATAAATATATGCTAACAGCTACATTACGTTCTGATGGTTCCTCTAAACTTGCTCCAGGAAACAAATGGCATACTTATCCAGCAATATCAGTTGGATGGAATGTTACTAATGAATCCTTTATGGAGAGCTTGAAAGCTATTAATCTTTTGAAGTTCAGAGCAGGTTGGGGACAGACTTCCAATCAGGCAATTCAGGAATATGGTACACTAGGAAGATTAACCGTTGTTCCTTATAACTTTGGGAATACCAACAGTACAGGAGTTTATGTAGGTCTTGCGCCTAATGCTGATCTTAGATGGGAATATTCTAAAACTCAAAATTACGGTGTCGATTTCGGATTCTTTAATAACAGATTATCTGGTAGTTTAGAATACTATAAAACCCATACCGAGGATATATTAATGGACAAAAACCTTGTTCCAACCGCTGGTATTCCAACACAAAGAGGAAACTTTGCAGAATCAGAAAACAAAGGTTGGGAGCTTGCATTAAACGGAGTTATTGTAAATAATCCAGACGGATTCTCTTGGGATGCCGGTGTCAATTTTTACACCAATAAAAATCAAATTCTTTCTTTGGCATCAGGAACTCAACGAGATGAAAATAATCTTTGGTTTGTAGGTCATAATATCAATGCATTATATGATTATCAATATGTAGGATTATGGCAGGCTGGAGATCCTTATCAAAATATATTGGAACCTGGTGATCCGCGCGATGTTATAGGATCAATAAAAGTTTTATACACAGGTGGATACAATGCAGACGGAACTCCTGTAAGAGCAATCGGAATTGCAGACCGACAAATTTTTGATACTGCACCAGATTGGCAAGGTGGTTTTAATATGCGTTTTGCTTACAAAGGTTTTGATTTAAGTACTGTAGGAGCATTTCAAAAGGGAGGTATATTGATAAGTTCAATTTACGGACCTTCTGGATACCTTAATAGATTAACAGGTAGAGGAAATAATGTTGAAGTAGATTATTGGACTGAAGAGAATACAGATGCTTACTTCCCTAGACCAGGACGTCATTTGAGTGGCGATAATCCAAAATATTCATCAACATTAGCTATGTTTGATGCTTCATATTTGAAAATCCGTACTATTACATTGGGTTACAATATAAATAAAGACTTTTTAAAAGATTTAAAACTTAATAGTTTAAGAGTTTACTTTACGGTTACCAATCCATTTGTATTGTTTTCTCCGTATCATAAGTTTTCTGGAATGGATCCTGAGCCAAATTCCTTCGGAGATCAAAACCAAGCGGTTAATAGTGGCTATAAAAACCGTCAGTTGATTATTGGTGCTAATAATCCTTCTACGAGAAATTATTTAATGGGACTTAATTTAACATTTTAAAATACAAAGTCATGATCAATTTTAATAAAAAAATATTATTAGGAGGAATCTTCTTATCATTAACATTAACAAGTTGTAATGAGATATTAGATGAACAGCCTAGAGCAAATTATACAGTAGAGTATTTTAATTCTGAACAAGGGGTTAATCAAGGTATTACGTCCTTATATAGACATTTGAGGCTTCTCTATGGCAATGGATATTTTATGAGTAATTGCCAAAACGGAACAGATGAGTCAACATTTGCTCAAAGTGCTGACGGAAATTTCAAAGAGCTTGATATGTCAGGAAATGGAAATATTAATTCTGCAACTTTTCCAACTAGTATGATATGGGGATCTGTTTTTCCTTATGTTAATACAGCCAATGGTATCATTGAAAGAGGCCCAGCATTTGGAATTTCTGAATCTTTAATTTCAGAAGCTAGATTCTTCAGAGCCTTTGATTATTTTATGTTAGTACAAACTTACGGCGGTGTACCTCTAGATCTTGGTTCAGGTGAACTGAAATTTAATATTTCTGCATCCAATACATCTGTGAGAAATACGGTTCCTGAAGTTTACAGCAAAGCTATTTTCCCTGATCTTAAGAAAGCTATTGACAACTTACCAGCGTCTCCTAGAGTTACAGGAGGTGTTACAAAAAATGTAGCAAGATTATTCTTAGCAAAAGCCTATTTGACTTTCGGTTGGTGGTTAGAAAATCCAAATAGTATCCCTACATATCCAGAATCTGCTAGAACAGATTTGGATGGGCATAATGCTCAATGGTATTTCCAACAAGCTTATGATATTGCGACATCAGCTATTAATAACCCAGCTTCATATTCGCTACAACCGACTTTTTATGATGTAAACGAAGGTTCTAAAGATAGAAACTCAGAATGTATGTTATATGCAGATCACACGCAAGCAAGTGCGTTTTATAATGAAAGTGATCCTGTTGGGTTTGGATCTGGTTGGGCTCCAGACAATTTTGCAGCTTGGATGCAAACTTGGAACTACACTGCAGTTAGAAGCAGTAGTTCTGCAACAACGTTCACTGGTGTAAGTTCAGTTCAGCGTGCTGCTACACAGCCTTTAGGTCGTCCTTGGGTACGTATGGCTCCTCCAATCGGAGTTTTCAAAAATACTTTCTCAGATAAGACTAACGATTCTCGTTACGATGGAACATTTGTGACAACTTATAGAGGAAACTGGAATAAAGGAGGTGTAACAAATGCTGTCTTGTACAATGCAAATAACTTACCTGTACAACCAGGAGGTGCAATTCTTTCTTTCTTGGATGATGATTCCCAAAATCCAACATATCCATCAGGTGCTGGACAAAATGGGGTTGGAGCGGGAGTATTACCCGGCAGAGCTGATTGGGTGATTGCACCAAACGCAATAAATAGAATCGTTTATCCTGGCTTATGGAAAATCGGGACTTATCGTACTGATGATCCTACAGGGTTAGGATATCCAAATGCAGGTTTAACCCGTCCATTTACAATTGCAAAATTCTCAGAACTCTATTTTATAGCAGCAGAAGCTGCTGTAAAAGGTGCTACAGGAACTATGTCTGCGAGAGATTTGGTTAATGTTATCCGTGCAAGAGCTGGAAAATGGCGTTGGGATAACAATGGTAATGTTACAAAAATTCAGGATAACAGTGCTGCAATGATTGCTACAACACCAGCAATAATAACTGTAGACTATATCTTAGCGGAAAGATCAAGAGAATATTATGGAGAATTCTACCGATGGTATGATTTGGTACGTACTCAGAAATGGGGAGATTTTGCGGGATCTTATCAAATTGGAGGCGTATCATATTCTGATCACACACCACAGACTGTTACACGTAACATTCAAAAATTCCATTATTTAAGACCAATTCCTTCAAGTCAGTTAGACGCAATGGAAGTTTCAGCAGAGATTAAAGCAAAATACCAGAATCCTGGCTACAATTAATAATTTTTAAGTTCATATCAATCAAAAACAAAGTAGGTGTAACCTTTACACCTGCTTTGTTTAATAAATAAAACTAAAGAAAAAATATGGAGAAAACCTGGCGCTGGTTCGGAAAAAATGACAAAATTAAATTACAGACACTTCGGCAAATTGGTGTGGAAGGAATTGTTTCTGCACTGCACGATATTCCGAACGGAGAAATCTGGAGTCTTGAGGCTGTTAACGATTATAAAAACTATATAGAAAGTCACGGGCTTCGTTGGTCTGTAGTTGAAAGCCTTGCTGTGAGCGAGTCTATCAAATACGGAGGCGAAAACAGAAACCAACTGATAGAAAATTATATCAAAAGTCTTGAAAATCTCGGTAGAGCAGGTGTTACAACAGTTTGTTACAACTTTATGCCGGTTCTCGATTGGGCCAGAACAGACCTTTTCCACGAATGGGAAGACGGTTCATCATCTTTATATTTTGATAAAGCCAAATTTGCCTATTTCGAAATTCATATTCTGAAAAGAGATGGAGCAGAAAGGGATTATACACCTGCAATTCTCCAAAAAGTTGGAGAACTGAAAATAACTCTGACAGAAGCTGACAACAATAATTTGATAGATTCAGTTATTGTAAAAACACAGGGATTTGTCAATGGAAATATCAAAGAAGGTGATCTGAATCCTGTAGAAAAATTCAATAATTTATTGGCATTGTATGACGGAATTGATAAAAATCAACTTCGTGAAAATTTGAAATATTTCCTCGAAAAAATAATGCCGGTTTGTGAAGAATGGAACATCCAAATGTGTGTACATCCGGACGACCCGCCGTTTGCATTGCTTGGTTTGCCAAGAATTGTTACTAATGAAGACGACATCGATTGGTTCCTTAACGCAGTCGATAATCCTCACAACGGATTGACATTCTGCGCAGGTTCTTTAAGCGCCAATCTTCAGAATGATGTTCCGAAATTAGCTCAAAAATATGCCAAAAGAACAAAGTTCGTTCACCTTAGAAGCACAAACGTTTTTGAAAACGGAGATTTTATCGAAGCACATCATTTAGGTGGAAGAGGAAAACTGATTGACGTTATTCGAGTTTTTGAAAAAGAAAATCCAGATTTACCAATGAGAATCGACCACGGAAGATTGTTAACGGAAGATGTTGACAAAGGCTACAATCCTGGTTACTCTTTCTTAGGAAGAATGTTGGCTTTAGGTCAAATCGATGGAGTAATGGCGACGATACAGTCAGAATTGAAGAAGTAATTTTGCAGATTTGAGATAAATTTAAAAATAAAATGAAAGAAATGTTTAGCATAAAAGATAAAGTAGCCGTCATCACAGGCGCTTCGGGCGTTTTGGGTGGAAGTCTGGCAAAAAGTTTCATCGAAGCAGGAGCAAAAATTGTTGCAGTCGGCAGAAATCAGGAAACTTTGGATGCTCGTGTAAAAGAGCTTACAGAATTAGGTGGCGATGCTTTCGCAGTGGAAGCCAACGTAATGGATATCAAAAGTCTTGAAAATGCATCAAAAAAAATCATTGAAAAATACCGTAAAATAGACATTTTGCTGAACATTGCCGGAGGAAATATCCCAACTGCAACTTTGTCTCCCGAACAATCATTTTTCGATATGAATATGAACGGATGGGATGAGGTAACGAACCTGAATATCAATGGAACCGTTTATCCAAGCTATGTTTTCGGAAAAGTGATGGCAGAGCAGGGCAGCGGTAGCATTGTCAATATTTCATCAATGGCTGCGTATTCTGCGATTACAAGAGTAGCTGGATATTCTGCGGCGAAATCGGCGATTACCAATTTTACACAATGGCTGGCTTCGGATGTGGCTTTGAAATTTGGCGACAAAATCCGTGTCAATGCTGTTGCTCCGGGATTTTTTATCGGCGATCAAAACCGTGCGATTCTTCTGAATCCTGATGGCTCTTTGACGGACAGAAGCAAAAAAGTCATTGCCAAAACACCAATGCAGAGATTCGGAGAAGTAGAAGAGCTCAATGGAGCTGTCCAATTTCTCTGTTCAGACGCAGCAAGTTTTATCACTGGTGCATTATTGCCTATTGATGGTGGTTTCAGCGCTTTTAGCGGTGTTTAAAATTGAATATTATTTTCTTTATATAGTGAGCAAGGCCTTTTTTTAATTAATTTTTAAGGTCTTGCTTTTTAAAAATTTTGTTTAATGATTTTCATAAATCAACCGAACAATTTTCATCAAACTGAAAGGTTATCAAGTCTTTTTAAGTGTTAAATTAAATTTAATCTGACACAAAAATCCAACTGATAAATTTTAAAAATGAACTTCAAGTTTTCCATATTAACCTTCTGTCTTTTCCTAAGCGGATTTTCCTTTGCTCAAAAAGGAGGAAAAAACAAGCTTTGGTACAACAAACCCGCAAAACAGTGGGTGGAAGCATTACCAATTGGAAATGGGAGATTAGCTGCAATGGTTTTTGGAGACCCTTCAAAAGAAAAACTTCAGCTGAATGAAGGAACTTTCTGGTCGGGAACTCCTTCCAGAAACGATAATCCGGATGGCCCGAAAGTGTTTGATTCTATCCGGTATTATTTATTTAATGGGAATTACAAAAGAGCGCAAATCCTTGCTGATAAAGGTTTGACGGCCAAAACACTTCACGGTTCTGCATTTCAGAATATCGGTGATTTGATTCTTGATTTTAAAAATAATAAGGATGTTAAGAATTATTACAGAGAACTAGACATCGAAAAAGCAATCACAACAACGACTTTTACCGCCAACGGAATTAATTTCAAAAGAGAAGTTTTCGCTTCTATTCCGGATAATGTGATTGTGATTAAACTAAGTTCAGACAAAAAAAATGCGCTGAGTTTCTCCGCCAATTTCAACAGCGAACTCAAAAAAAACAGTAAAGCCATTGATCACAATATATTGCAGATGGACGGATTGTCTTCAACTTTAGACGGCGTTCAAGGTCAGGTTAAATTCAATGCACTCGCAAAAATCCTTAATAAAGGTGGAAAAACAGAAGTTTCAGAAAATGGAATTTCGGTAAGTAATGCCAATGAAGTCACGATTCTGATTTCCATTGCGACCAATTTTACAGATTACAAAACTTTAAACACATACGAAGTTTCAAAAAGCAAAAAATGCATCGAAGTCTCAGAACAAAAAAGTTTCAATACTTTACTGAAAACTCATCTGGTTTCGTATCAAAAATATTTCAAAAGAGTCGATTTGGATTTAGGAACTTCCCAAGCTTCAAAAAATCCAACCGACATTCGGATTAAAAATTTCGCAAACAGTTACGACCCGGAACTTGTGGCTTTATATTATCAGTTTGGTCGCTATCTTTTGATTTCGTCTTCGCAACCGAATGGTCAGCCTGCCAATCTTCAGGGAATCTGGAACAATTCAAACAAACCGGCGTGGGACAGCAAATACACCATCAACATCAATACGGAAATGAATTACTGGCCTGCGGAAAAAACCAATCTGCCGGAAATGCACGAGCCATTGATTCAGATGATCAAAGATTTGAGCGTAACCGGAGCAGAAACGGCAAAAGTGATGTACAAAAGCCGTGGCTGGGTCGCACATCACAACACCGACATCTGGAGAATTACCGGTGTAGTGGACTTTGCTAATGCCGGACAATGGCCAATGGGAAGCGCCTGGCTTTCGCAACATCTTTGGGAAAAATATCTGTACAGTGGAGACAAAAATTATCTCAAATCCATTTATCCCGTTCTGAAATCCGCAACACAGTTCTATGAAGATTTTTTGATTGAAGAACCTACGCACAAATGGTTGGTCGTAAGTCCGTCTATGTCTCCCGAAAATATTCCGCAAGGACATCAGGGAAGTGCTTTGGCAGCAGGAAATACGATGGATAATCAACTGATGTTCGACTTGTTTACCAAAACAAAAAAAGTTGCTGAAATCCTTAATTTAGATTCAGATAAAATACAAATTTGGGACAAAATTATCTCCAAATTACCGCCGATGAAAATCGGAAAATACGGACAGTTGCAGGAATGGGCAGAAGATTTGGACAACCCGAAAGACAATCACAGACACGTTTCGCACCTCTACGGATTGTTTCCGTCCAACCAAATCAATCCTTTCACAACGCCTGAATTGTTAGACGCTTCAAAGACCGTTTTACTGCACCGTGGCGACGTTTCCACAGGCTGGTCGATGGGTTGGAAAGTCAATCTTTGGGCCAAATTATTGGATGGAAATCACGCCAACAAATTAATCAAAGACCAGTTGACTTTGGTAGAAAAAGACGGTTGGGGCAACAAAGGCAGAACGTATCCGAATCTTTTTGATGCACATCCGCCGTTTCAGATTGATGGGAATTTTGGCTGTACTTCCGGAATTACCGAGATGCTTTTGCAGACCCAAAACGGTTTCATCGACATTCTTCCCGCACTTCCCGACGAATGGAAAAACGGAAAAATCTCAGGCCTGAAAACCTACGGCGATTTTGAAATCAGCATCGTTTGGGAAAATAATAGAGCTAAAGAAATCATTATAAAATCAAATTTAGGTGGAAACTGCAGAATCAGTGCACCTAATGAGTTGCAATTAAAAGGAAAAAACACTTTAAAATTGACATCAGGAAACAATCAAAATCCATATTTTGAAATTCCGAAAATCAAAGAACCTATAATTTCGCCAGAAGCAAAACTGAATGAGGTTAAAATGAAAGAAAGATTCATCTATGATTTTCCGACAGAAGCAGGAAAAACTTATACATTAAAAATTAAATAATAATCTAAAAAATATAATAATGAACCAGAAAACAATGAATCCGATATTTTTAAAAAAGAAAACAACGTTGATGGCTGCTGTTGCCTTATTATCCTTTGGCAGCATTGCGGCTCAGACATTCACAGATTTCAGCTATCGTGGAAATGATAAAATATACACCAACAATCCTTTGAAAGATGACGAATTTTATTCTCCAATTCTTCAGGGCTGTTATCCGGACCCGAGTATTACCAGAAAAGGAGACGATTATTATTTGGTAAACTCTTCATTTTCAATGTTTCCGGGTGTTCCTATTTTTACGTCCAAGGATTTGGTCAACTGGAAACAGGTAGGTCACGTTCTGGACAGACCTTCTCAATTGAAAGTGGAAAAATCAGGTGTTTCGCAAGGAATCTACGCTCCGGATATCAAATATAATAAGCACAACGACACTTTTTATATGATCACCACACAGATTGCTGGCGGAGTAGGAAATATGGTCGTGAAAACCAAAGACCCTGCAAAAGGCTGGAGTGAAGTTCAGAAACTGAATTTTGACGGTATCGACCCTTCGATTTTCTTTGATGATGATGGAAAAGCCTATATCGTTCACAATGATGCACCGCCAAAAGGAACTGAGCAGTACAACGGCCACCGCGTGATCAAAATGTGGGATTACGACTTGGAAAAAGATCAGGTTGTTGCGGGTTCAGATAAAATTATTGTAAACGGCGGTGTTGATCTTTCCCAAAAACCAATCTGGATAGAAGGCCCGCATTTGTACAAAAAAAACGGAAAATATTTTCTGATGTGCGCAGAAGGCGGAACGGGTGGCAATCACAGCGAAGTTATTTTTATGGCTGATTCTCCGAAAGGTCCTTTTGTTCCTGCAAAAAATAATCCTATTTTAACTCAGAGATATTTTCCGAAAGACAGAAAAGAGAAAGTAGATTGGGCAGGTCACGCCGATTTGGTGGAAACTCCGAATGGAAAATATTACGGTGTATTTTTAGCGATTCGTCCCAACGAAAAAGGACGTGTGAATCACGGAAGAGAAACTTTTATTCTTCCCGTAGACTGGAGCGGAACATATCCTGTTTTTGAAAACGGTCTAGTTCCGATGAAACCCAAATTGAAATTACCGGAAGGCATAAAAAATCAGACCGGACAAAACGGATTTTTCCCGAACGGAAACTTTACTTACAACGATAAACTGACCGATAAAAACCTTGATTTACGATGGATTGCAATGCGTGGACCACGAGAAAACTTTATTGCAACAGCTAAAAATGGGGTGAAAGTAACTCCTTTTGAAACCAATATCAAAGCTTTGGCGCCGGTTTCGGCATTATTCCACAGATTGCAGCACGAAGATTTTGAAACTTCCGTAACACTGGATTTCAAACCGAAATCTGAAAAAGAATTAGCCGGAATCACTTGTTACCAAAGTGAACGATTCAACTACGTATTCGGAATTACGAAAAAAGATAAAGACTTTTACATTGTTTTAGAAAGAACCGAAAAAGGAGAATCCAAACTGATTGCCAGCGAAAAGATTTCACTTTCAAAAACCATCAAATTGCAGGTGGTTGGTGAAAAAGATGATCTTAATTTCAATTACTCTTTGGATGGTAAAAACTTCAAAAATCTTGGCGGTTCGGTTTCCGGAGACATTCTATCCACAGATGTTGCAGGCGGATTCACAGGAAGTCTGATTGGTTTGTACAGCACATCGTCTAATGATATTGTGCCAAATTAAAGAAATTATCAATAGGAACACGGGCTTTAGCCCGTTTGATAAAAGGAAAATCAAATAGGCTTTAGCCAAAACCTAATATAAAAATGCAGGTTTTGACAGGTGAGTTTGAAACGCTTAAAGCAAAAACGGTTAGTATTAGCAATGTCACACTGAGCTTGTCGAAGTGTTCTATTTTAAAATTGGATTAAAAATTTAAATCAACCAATCAAATAATAAAAATTTGAAAATTAATAAATCATTTTATATAGTTTCTTTATACGGATTTATCGGGTTGAATCTCCTTTCGGCCCAGGTAAATCCTGCCCAGAAACAACAGACGACGGCCTTCACCAATCCAATTATTTGGGCAGATGCTCCGGATTTGTCGGTCACCAGAAACGGTGATGATTTTTATCTCATCAGTACCACGATGCACCTGATGCCGGGAGCGCCCGTAATGCATTCCAAAGATCTGGTACATTGGGAAATGTCAAGTTATGTTTTCAATACATTGAATGATAATTCTAAATATGATTTGCTTAATGGAACAGTTTACGGTCGCGGACAATGGGCTTCTTCCATCCGCTATCACAAAGGGAAATATTACGTTTTGTTTTCCCCGAATGACGAGCCTTTCAAATCCTATTTCTATGTGACAGATAACCCCGAAAAAGGAAACTGGAAACTCATTACCAGAACCAGACATTTTCACGATGCTTCGCTGCTTTTTGATGATGACGACAGGGTTTATGTTTTCACCTCCAACAAAGTTTTTGAATTAAGTTCTGATTTTAAAGAAGTCATCGGGAATCCTGAAGGAACGATGGTTTTTGAAAAGGATTCTTCGGAAACCGGACTTCTGGAAGGCAATCAGATTATTAAAAAAGGCGGAAAATATTATATGATGATGATTTCCTGGCCAAAAGGTGGAAAACGTCGTCAGGAAGTTTACAGAGCGGATAAAGTGACCGGACCTTACGACAAAAAAGTCATTCTGGAAGACAACTTTTTAGGATTTTATTACGCCGGGCAAGGTGCTTTGATTGATGATAAGAACGGCAATTGGTATTCTCTGATTTTTCAGGACAGAGGCGGAGTAGGACGCGTCCCGATTTTGATTCCCGTGAAATGGGAAAATGATTGGCCTGTTTTGGGCGACAATGGGAAAGTTCCATTAAATGGCGAAGTTCCGCTTCCTCCATTTAAACCGAAAAATAATATCGTGGAGAGCGATGAATTTTCAGATAAAAAACTGAAAATCCAGTGGCAATGGAATCATAATCCTGTGAATGAAGCCTGGTCTTTGTTCGACAGAAAAGGTTTTATGAGATTGAAAACGAGCCGTATTGTAGATAATATTTATGCCGCTCCGAATACTTTAACACAAAGAATGGAAGGTCCAAAATCCAGTGCGATAGTCGCCTTGGACTTGAAGGGAATGAAAGACGGTGATGTTGCGGGGTTCAACGCTTTCAACGGAGATTCAGGGATTTTATCGATTTCAAAAGAAGGTAATCAGAAGTTTCTCACTTTTTCAACGAATGAAGTCAGTCTTGATAATAAAACGAAAGCGATTACCGGAGTGAAAAAAGAAGAAAAAAAACGTGTTGAAATTAAATCAGATAAGATTTTCCTCCGTATTGAAGCTGATTTTAACCTTGGAAAAGACCTGGCAGATTTTTCTTACAGCACCGACCAGAAAAACTGGACAGAAATGGCAAAAGACTATAAAATGATTTTCGATTACAGAAGGTTATTTATGGGATCTAAATTTGCGATTTTCAATTATGCAACGAAAAGTATTGGAGGTTTTGTGGATGTTGATTTTTTCCGAATTACAGATTCTTCAACCATAAAATAAAATTAAAAGAAAAGATAATTCTACCAGATATTATTTTTTTATCTAAATTAATAAGTGTAAAAAATACAAATAAAAATTTATGAATAAATCAGTTGTATTTGCTTTAGGTTTTGTCTTGTCAGGAATGTTTATTTCTGCACAAACTTTTGATAAACAGGCACCACAAGGTTTTGATATCGAAAAGAAAGAAATTCCTCACGGGAAAATTGATACCATACAATATGAATCAAAAACGGTAGGAACTCATAGAAAAGCTTTGATTTATACACCGCCGGGCTTCAAAAAAGGGAATAAATATCCGGTTTTATATCTGCTTCACGGCATTGGCGGAGACGAAAAAGAGTGGTTCAAAAACGGAACACCACAGATTATTCTGGACAATCTCTATTCACAGGGAAAACTGACACCGATGATTGTTGTTTTGCCCAATGGTAGAGCGATGAAAGACGATAGAGCGACAGGAAATATTATGGCAAAAGATAAAGTGGAAGCATTCGCAACCTTTGAAAAAGATTTGCTGAACGATCTTATTCCTTTTATTGAAAAAAAATATCCAGTAAAAAAAGACCGAGAAAACCGTGCGATTGCCGGACTGTCAATGGGAGGCGGACAAACCCTAAATTTCGGATTGGGAAACATCGACAAATTCGCTTGGGTTGGTGGTTTTTCTTCCGCTCCCAATACTAAAGAACCTCAACAGTTACTTCCGAATCCTGCCAAAGCTAAAGAATTAAAACTGCTTTGGATTTCCTGTGGCGATCAGGACGGATTGATGCCTTTCAGCAAAAGAACGAGCGATTATCTCACTCAAAATAAAATTCCGCACATCTTTTACATAGAACCGGGCGGTCACGATTTCAAAGTCTGGAAAAACGATTTGTATATTTTTTCGCAGTTGCTATTCAAACCTGTTGATAAAAGCAAATTTTTAGAATTTACCGTTTTTGGAAGTCCAGCCGAATCAAACATTAGAAATGCACAGTTTCCACAGATTTTACCCAATGGAAAAGCGATTTTCAGAGTAAAAGCTCCGGATGCACAGAAAGTTCAGATCGATTTAGGAAAAAAATATGACCTCAAAAAAGAAACAGACGGCGTTTGGACGGCTACCACGGATTCTTTGAGCGAAGGCTTTCATTATTATTCTTTACTGATTGATAATGTAGCGGTTGCAGATCCGTCAAGCAAAACATTTTACGGAATGGGAAGATATACCAGCGGAATTGAGGTTCCCTTTGCAGGAGACGATTATTATGCCCTGAAAGATGTTCCGCACGGCGATATTCGTATTCAGAATTTGTATTCAAAAATCACGAATTCGTGGCGAAGAATTTTCGTTTACACACCTCCGGGATATGATAAAAATGTGAATGAAAGTTATCCGGTCCTTTATATTCTTCACGGCGGAGGCGAAGATGAAAGCGGCTGGGCAATGCAGGGAAAAACAAACCTAATACTTGATAATCTGATTGCAGAAGGAAAAGCAAAACCGATGATTGTGGTAATGCCGGATGCGAATATCGGACCTGCCGGATTTGGAAATTTTGGTATCAGAAACCTCCAGATGTTTGAAAAAGAACTGAAAGAATCTGTGATTCCATTTACTGAATCGGGTTTCAGAGTTAAAAAAGATGCTGCACACAGAGCTTTGGCAGGATTGTCAATGGGCGGGATTTACACGTTGTACACAGGAATTCAGAACTCGGAAATGTTTTCTTCTTTGGGCGTATTCAGTTCTGGGTGGATGCTTCCTATGTTGCAGAATGTCGCAGATGATGAGTATAAATTCCTTGCCGAAAACAAAACGAAATTTAATTCCAATATCAAAAATTTCTGGATTGCAATGGGCGGAAAGGATGATATCGCTTACAAAAATGGTCAGATGATGAATAAAAAATTGGATGAGATCGGGATTAAATATTTCTATTCCGAATATCCCGGTGGTCACACCTGGCCGGTTTGGAGAAATAATTTGTATCAGTTTGCCCAGTTGCTTTTTAAAAATTAAAATTAGGCTAAATCTTCAGTTTTTTGAGAAACTGGTCTGTAAAATTTAATTCAAATCCACAATCACAAAATATGAATTTCACAAAAATAAATATAAAAGCTTTCATTATCACGATTATCATTATATCGGGAATAGAGCAGAATGTGAGCGCGCAATCTTATAAAAAAACAGATTCAGGTTTGAGTTTTTCTGCAGATAAAATGAATATGGAAGTAAAGTTTTACGGACCAAATACGGTAAGAATTATCAAATATCCTTCGGGAAAATCATTTGTAAAAAACAGCTTATCCATTGTCAAACAGGAACAAAAAACAAAATTCTCTGTTACAGAAAATAAAGATATTTTATTATTAAAAACTAATAATTTACAACTTTTCATCAATACAAAAAGCGGAGAAATAGCCTATAATACATTATCAGGAAAAGAACTTCTGAAGGAAAGTGGAAGTGATTTCAAACCTTTTAATGATGCCGGAAATCCAACTTATTCTGTAACCCAATCTTTTCAATTGGAAAAAGAAGAGCCAATTTACGGCTTGGGAATTCTTCAAAATGGAAAATTATCTCAACGGAATCAGGACATTAGAATGGTTCAGAACAATACTTGGGATTTTGTGCCTTTCTTCCAGTCTGTAAAAGGCTATGGCGTTTTTTGGGACAATTATTCTCCGACTCAGTTTACCGATAATACTCAGAAAACATCTTTTGCTTCCGAAGTTGGAGAAGGCGTTGATTACTATTTTATGTACGGCGGAAATGCTGACGGCGTAGTTACCGAGATGCGCGACATTACCGGAAATGTTCCGATGTTTCCATTATGGACTTACGGTTTCTGGCAAAGCAAAGAACGCTATAAAAGTCAGAATGAAATTGTAGATGTGGTCAAAAAATACCGCGATTTGAAAGTTCCTTTGGACGGAATCATTCAGGATTGGCAATATTGGGGAAATAATTACCAATGGAATGCGATGGATTTTATCAGCCCGGATTTTCCTGATGCCAAAAAAATGATTAATGACATCCACGGAATGAATGCGCATTTGTCTGTTTCCATCTGGTCGTCATTCGGACCGATGACCAAGCAATATCGCGAAATGGACAAAAAAGGAATGCTTTTCAATTTTGGGACGTGGCCGGAATCGGGCAGGGAAGTCTGGCCTCCCGATATGAATTATCCTGCCGGAGTGCGTGTTTATGATGCTTACAATCCCGAAGCCAGAGACATTTACTGGAAATATCTGAACAAAGGCGTTTTCAGTCTTGGCGTAGATACCTGGTGGATGGATTCTACGGAACCCGACCATCTCAGCCAGAAACCGGAAGATTTAGATACCAAAACCTATTTGGGTTCTTTCAGAAAGGTTAGGAATGCTTATCCATTAATGGCTGTCGGTGGCGTTTATGACCATCAGCGGGCAACGACGAGTGATAAAAGAGTTTTTATTCTCACAAGGTCTGCATTCGCAGGTCAGCAACGTTATGGTGCAAATACCTGGTCTGGAGATGTTAATTCTTCCTGGGAATCTTTACGCAATCAGGTTCCTGCCGGTCTTAATTTTACCCTGACCGGAAATCCCAATTTCAATTCAGATATCGGAGGATTCTTTGCCGGAACTTATAAAAAAGGGTGGAATGAAAGTTCGGGTTCAAAAAATCCTATGTTTCAGGAATTGTATGTTCGCTGGCTGCAGTACGGAACTTTTACACCAATGATGCGCTCCCACGGAACCGATGTTCCGAGAGAAATTTATCAATTCGGAAAAAAAGGAGATGTAGTGTACGATGCCGTTGAGAAATTCATCAGATTGCGTTACAGTATGCTGCCTTACATCTATTCCGTTTCGTGGGATGTTTCCAAAAATCAGTCAAGTTTTATGAGAGCGTTGGCAATGGATTTTTCTTCTGATAAAAAAGTCTGGGACATCAATAACGAATATATGTTCGGGAAATCATTTCTGGTCGCCCCTGTACTGAATGCCCAATATACACCTGAAAAAATAGTGAAAACTGATGAAAACGAAGGTTGGGACAAAAAGGATAAAAGTAAAAAAGAGGGTTCAGTTTCCAATATAGATTTCACGCAAAATAAATCGTTCAAAGTCTATCTTCCGTCTGGTTCTGAATGGTACGACTACTGGACCAATACAAAATATAAAGGCGGACGGGAAATCGAGAAAACAGTCAATATTCAAAGCATTCCATTGTATGTAAAAGGTGGAAGCATTATTCCTTTCGGTCCCGATGTTCAGTATGCAACAGAAAAAAAATGGGATAATCTTACTATAAAAGTTTACCCAGGTTCAGATGCAGATTTTGTTTTATATGAAGATGAATTCGACAATTACAACTACGAAAAAGGCGACTATACCGAAATACCAATGCATTGGAATGACAAATCCCGTACACTTACCATCGACACTCGAAAGGGAAAATATAAGGGAATGATTGAGAACAGAAACTTCACTATTATTCTTCCAGATGGTCAACAGAAAACGGTGGCTTATTCGGGTAAAAACGTTAAAGTGATTTTTAAATAGGATAGTCAAATTCTTGAAATACTAGGACGGAAGAATTACATTCAAAAAAAAAAATTATGATTAACAAAACAGTTTTAAAATATACTTTAAATATCGGGTTGATGCTCACAGGATTATCGCTGTCTGCCCAAAATCCCATCATTCAGACCAAATTCACAGCCGACCCTGCACCGATGGTTTATAAAGACACTGTTTTTCTTTATACCAGTCACGACGAAGATGATGCATTCGGATTTAAAATGAAGGACTGGCTGTTATACACTTCGACCGATATGGTCAACTGGACGGATCACGGTGTTGTGGCTTCTCTAAAGGATTTCAAGTGGACAGACCCGGAAAACGGAGCTTGGGCACCTCAGGTCATAGAAAGAAACGGCAAGTTTTATATGTATTGCCCGATGCCCGGACAGAGAGGAATCGGTGTTTTGGTAGCCGACAGTCCGTATGGTCCTTTCAAAGATCCAATTGGAAAACCGTTGGTTAAAAATTCAAGTGATGATATTGATCCTACAGTCTTGATTGATGATGATGGACAGGCTTATCTGTACTGGGGAAATCCCAATCTTTGGTATGTAAAGCTTAATAAAGATATGATTTCTGTGGATGGGACAATTGTGAAAGACCCGTCGATTGCCAAAGTCAAAGGTTCTCCCGACCCATTTCATTATCAGGAAGGTCCTTGGGCGTGGAAACGTAACGGAAATTATTATATGGCGTATGCCTCAACGTGCTGTCCGGAAGGAATCGGTTATGCAATGGGCAAGTCGGCAACCGGTCCGTGGGAATACAAAGGAATGATTATGGACAGTGACAAACGCTCCAACGGAAATCATCCCGGAATCATTGATTATAAAAGAAAATCTTACGTTTTCGGTTTCAATTACAATTTGGGAAAACAAACAATAAGCAAGCATTATGAGCGCCGCTCCATTTGTGTGAGTGAACTGATTTATAATGCCGATGGAACCATTCAAAAGTTACCTTTTTGGAATCCTGAAGGCGTAAAAAGAATCACAACACTGAATCCTTATGAAAAAGTTGAAGCTGAAACGATTGCGTATAGTGAAGGCTTAAAAACAGAAAAAATGACCGAGTGGGAAAGAAATAATCCTTACGACACCGGCAAAAAAATTACTGACCGAATGGTGGTTTCATCTCTCAACAATGGCGATTATCTCAAAGTTCAGGGCGTTGATTTTTCCAAAGGAACAAAATTTCTGGAAGTATCAGTTGCCTCAATAAACGGCGGAAGTATAGAAATTCATACCGATGCGGTGGACGGACCGATATTAGGAACTGTTCAGGTAACCGGAAAGGCGGAAGGAGATATTTTTAAAACGATTAAAACTTCCATAAAAAATATTAAAGGCGTGCACGATGTATATTTTGTATTCAAAGGAAACAAAGACCTTTTCTATTTTGATTGGTGGAAATTCAGTTCAAATTAAAGTCAAGGTTTAAAAACGATTGAATTATTATGAAAATAAAAAAAAATACCCTAAAAACAATACTGAATGGTGTGCTGATTTGTTGTGGCGGAATTTTGTCTGCGCAAAATCCCATCATTCAAACGGCTTACACCGCCGATCCTGCTCCGATGGTGTTTAATGACCGTTTGTATGTTTATACCAGTCACGACGAAGACGATTCTACGTGGTTTACGATGAACAATTGGAAACTGTTTTCAACGAACGATATGGTCAACTGGACAGATCACGGCGTAATACTTTCCTACAACGATTTCGATTGGGCAAAGCGTGATGCTTGGGCAGCACAATGCATCGAAAGAAACGGAAAATTCCTTATGTACGTTCCGATGATTTCCAAAACCAATAACAAGGGTGCAATTGGAGTCGCAGTTGCCGACAGTCCGTTCGGTCCATTTCACGATCCGCTTGGAAAACCACTTGTTCAGAGTGAATGGGGAGATATTGACCCGACGGTTTTCATTGATGATGATGGTCAGGCACATCTCTATTGGGGGAATCCGAAGCTTAAATATGTAAAATTGAATGAAGATATGATTTCCTATTCCGGCGATATTGTTGAAGTGCCGATGACCGAAGAGTCTTTCGGAAAACGGGAAGGCAATCCGGAAAGACCCACAAAATACGAAGAAGGTCCGTGGTTGTACAAACGGAAAAATCTCTATTATCTTTTCTGGCCGGGCGGTGCATTACCAGAATTTATCGGCTATTCCACTAGCAAAAGTCCGCAAGGTCCGTGGAAATATGGTGGAATTATAATGCCTGCAGAAGGAAAATCTTTTACCAATCATCCTGGCGTGGTTGATTTCAGAGGGAAAACCTACTTTTTTTATCACAATGGTGCATTGCCGGGCGGAAGTGGATTCACACGTTCAGTAAGCGTGCAGGAATTAGAATTTAATAAAGATGGCTCTATTTCACCTTTCAAAATGACCAATGGGATTACGAAAGCTATTGCAACCGTTAATCCTTACGCATTCAATCAGGCGGAGATGATTTCGTGGTCAGAAAATGTAAAATCTTATCAAAATAAAGTTACGGGAGTTTTCATTAAAGCAAAGAAAAACGGAGCCTACACAAGCGTAAAAAATGTAGATTTTGGAAAAGATGGCGCAACAAATTTTTCTGCAAGAGTAGGAACCACGCATAACGGTGGAGTTACAATGGATGTTCATTTGGACAGTTTGGACGGACCGATTGCGGGAACTGTAAAAGTCCCGATGACTGGAGGAGATGACCGCTTTGAAACGGTTAAAATCAATTTATCTAATTCGATTAAAGGCGTTCATAATCTGTATTTCGTGTTCAATGGCAAAGCGGAAAAAGATATTATGTTCTTTGATTATTGGACGTTTTCAAAATAAATCAGAATGAAAAAATTTACACTTATATTTCTATCATTAATAAGCTTTTGTTTTTTATCGAAGGTCAAAGCACAGGTTGCCGAAATTTCAAGTCCGGACGGAAAGCTGAAACTGAATGTATTCTCAGAAGAGGGAAAGGCATTATATTCCGTGACTTTTCAGGGAAAAACGATGCTTGAAAAATCTCCGTTGGGTTTAATCACCAATGAATCGGATTTTTCTAAGAGTTTAACATTCATCAACAGTAAAAAGGATTTCGTTTCCAAAAAATACAGCAACGAAAAAATCAAAAAATCCGAAGTTGAGTATAAAGCCAATACGCTGACTGTCAATTTTATCAATGCAGACCAATTCAATATTGGGATTGAATTTCAGGTAAGTAACAATAATATTGCTTTTCGATATGACATTCCGCCAATGAAAGAACATTTGAGCGTTGTCGTCCAATCGGAAGTGACAGGATATCGATTTCCTTCACAGACCACGACATTTCTCTCACCAATGATGAAGCCGATGACCGGTTTTGCACGCACAGCACCAAGCTACGAAAGTGGGTATAAAGCCGATGCAGAATTAGGAGCAAAAGCCGATTATGGTTATGTTTTCCCAGGACTTTTTCATATCGGAAATGAGGGATGGATTTTACTTTCAGAAACTGGAGTCAGTAGTTTGTATTGTGCTTCTCATCTTGACACCACTTCAGATAAAAATATTTACCGGGTTGCTTATCCGAATATGTCTGAAAACAATGGTTTCGGAAGTTCAGGAGCGGCAATTTCCCTGCCGGGAAAAACACCGTGGAGAACCATTACGATTGGAGAATCTTTAAAACCAATCGTTGAAACTACAATTCCTTTTGATGTGGTAGAGCCGCTTTATGAATCTTCGCAGAAATATCAGTTCGGAAAATCTACCTGGAGCTGGATTCTTTGGCAGGATAACAGTATGAATTATGATGACCAAAGTCTGTTTATTGATTTGGCATCAAAACTTGGTTATGAATACATTTTAATGGATGCGCTTTGGGATAAAAATATTGGCAAAGAAAGAATGAAAGAACTCGTTCAATACGCAAAATCCAAAAATGTGGATGTTATGCTTTGGTACAACTCCAATGGAGCTGCCAATGATGCTCCAATGGGACCGAGAAACAAGATGAGCAGTTCAATCGAACGAAAAAAAGAAATGAAGTGGCTGAAAGAAGTCGGTGTAAAAGGTTTGAAAGTTGATTTTTTTGGCGGAGACAAACAGGAAACAATACGTCTGTATGAAGATATTTTGTCGGATGCCAATGATTTTGGTTTGACCATTATTTTCCACGGAGCCACTTTGCCGAGAGGCTGGGAAGTAATGTACCCGAATTATGCAGGAAGTGAAGCTGTTTTAGCCTCGGAAATGCTTTATTTTTCGGAAGATGTCCGTAAGCAGGAAGCGTTCTTCGCAACCTTACATCCTTTCATCAGAAATACGGTTGGAAGTATGGAATTTGGCGGAACTTTTCTCAATAAATTTTTAACTAAATCCAATAAAGACAAAAATAAAAGACATACCACAGACGGATTTCAGTTAGCAACAGCTGTTCTTTTTCAGAATCCTGTTCAGATGTTTGGAATAATGCCCAATAACCTGACCGATGCTCCAAAATTTCAGCTTGATTTTATGAAAGAAGTACCTACACTCTGGGATGAGACGGTTTTCATCGATGGCTATCCGGGAAAATATTCTGTTATTGCAAGAAGACATCAGGACAAATGGTATGTAGTAGGCGTGAATGCTGAAAAAATTTCAAAAAAACTTAAACTTAATCTTCCAATGTTGGTAGACAAAAATATTGAACTCATCAATGATGATAAAACCGGAAAAACCTTTACAAAATCAATTTCCATCAATAAAAAAGGAGAGTTTGAAATTGAAATTCAGCCGAATGGCGGATTTGTATTGAAGAATTAATGCAGGAATAATTTGGGCAGCTAATCCGCCTTCCACTCCCAATCTTTTTGTTTTTGAGAAAAACAAAAAGGATTTCCGCTCAAGTCGGGCTGCGTATGATTCGCAACCGATAAGTATTAGACTAAACCTTATAGGTTTTTAAAACCTATAAGGTTTCTATCCAATCAAAATAAAATATAGATTATGAACAGATTACCAATACTATTTCTCTTTGCATTATTGTTGGGTGCTTGTTTAAATGTACAGGCAACAGAACCATTTATCACAACAGAAAAAACAAACGATGCCATTCTTCTGAAAGATAAATCGGTCAAAATTTCATTATTTACAAACAATAATATTGATGCAGGAATATTAAGAGCTGTCAAAAATCTCCAAACAGATTTCCAGAAAGTCACAGGTGAGCAACCAACGATTTTGAATCAGATTTCAGGAATGAATGCTCCTTTAATCATCATTGGAACCGTAGGAACAAATTCTGTGGTTGACGATTTAATTAAACAAAAAAAGATTGATGGAAAATCTTTAACCGGAAAACGAGAAAAATACATCATCCAAAATATCAGCAATCCGTTTCCCGGCGTTTCCGAAGCGATTGTGATTGCAGGAAGCGACAAACGTGGAACGATTTACGGGATTTATGAAGTTTCTCAGCAGATTGGTGTTTCGCCCTGGCATTATTGGGCGGATGTTCCGGTAGAAAAGAAAGAAAATTTGTACTTCAAAAAAGGAATTTATACCGATGGAGAACCTGCTGTAGAATACCGAGGAATTTTCCTGAATGATGAAGAACCTTCGCTTGGCGGTTGGGCAAGAGCAACTTTCGGAGGAATCAATTCAAAATTTTACGAAAAGGTTTTTGAACTGCTTCTTCGCTCCAAAGCCAATTATCTATGGCCTGCGATGTGGGGAAAAGCTTTTTACGATGATGATGCGTTGAGCGGACCTTTAGCCAACGAAATGGGAATCATAATGGGAACTTCGCACCACGAGCCGATGGCACAGGCACAGACCGATTGGCACCGATACATCAAAAGAAATAACTTGCCAAATGTCTGGGATTATTCTAAAAATGCCAAAGTGTTGCAGGAATTTTGGAAAGCCGGAATTGTGAGAAGTAAAAACTGGGAAAAACTTGTCACAGTCGGAATGCGTGGCGATGGTGATGAGGCGATGGGAGAAGGAACTAATATTTCTTTGCTTGAAAATATTGTAAAAGACCAGCGTAAAATCATACAGAATGTTACAGGTAAAAATCCGAATAAAACGTCGCAGGTTTGGGCGTTGTATAAAGAAGTTCAGGATTATTATGACAAAGGAATGAGAGTTCCGGATGATGTGATTCTATTATTTTGTGATGACAACTGGGGTAATGTAAGAAAACTTCCGGACCCTTCAAAGCCTTTACACAAGGGCGGTTACGGAATGTACTATCACTTCGATTATGTGGGTGGTCCGAGAAATTCCAAATGGATTAATATTAGTCCGATACAACGGGTTTGGGAGCAGATGAATCTTTCGTACGAGCATAAAGTTGATAAAGTTTGGGTTGTGAATGTGGGTGATTTAAAACCGATGGAATTTCCAATCAGTTTCTTCCTCGAAATGGCTTGGAACCCGAAACAGTTTAATTCTAAAAATCTTTTGGAATACACTGAAAAATGGTCTGCACAGCAATTTGGCGAAAAACATTCAAAGGAAATTGCCAGAATGATTAATCTCTATGCCAAATACAACCGCAGAGTAACTCCGGAAACACTTGACAGAAAAACATTTAGTCTTGAAAATTATAATGAATTTGAAACAGTTTTGAATGATTACAGAGCTTTGGCAGTAGATGCTTTACGTTTGAAAGATCAGATTCCGGCAGAATATCAGGATGCGTATTATCAGTTGGTTCTTTATCCTATTGATGCGTGCAGCAATTTGTACGAAATGTACTATGCAGTGGCAAAAAATAAAGAATTGGCAGTCAAAAATGACCTTAAAGCCAATTATTATGCAGATAAAGTAAAGGAATGTTTTGAAAGAAATGCTTACCTCGATAATAAATACAACAATGAGATTGCAGGCGGAAAATGGGCGCATATGATGGACCAGATGAAGATAGGTTACAAAGCCTGGTTCGATGGAAAAGAAAATATAATGCCTGAAGTAACTTATGTTTCTGAAGCAAATGTTTCGAAGGAGAAAGTATTTCAGGAGAAAAACGGTTACGTTTCTATTGAAGCGGAAAATTTTGCAAGAATGAATAATTCTGACCGAATCCATTGGGAAGTTATTCCTGATTTTGGAAAAACAAAATCCGGTATTACGACTTTTCCACAGAATGCCTATCCGAAAGCTGATGAAAATATCTATCTGGAATACGATATTAATTTCGAATCAAAAGGCGAATTTGAGGTACAACTTTTATTAGCTCCAACCCTTAATTTCAACCACAACAAAGGATTACGTTATGAAATTTCCTTTGACGGCAGCACACCACAGACTATTAATTTCAATGGACATTACAAAGGCGAATTAGGACAATGGCAGTCTGAACATATCATTAAATCAATCACAAAACATCAGATTTTACAATCCGGAAAGCATACACTCCGTTTCAGAGTGTTGGAACCGGGAATTGTACTGGAAAAGATTCTAATTAATACAGGAGGTCTTAAACCAAGTTATTTGGGTGCGCCGGAAAGTGAAATTTTAGAAAATAAATAGATTCTCATTAGCAAGAGTTATTATTAAATCAGCCCTTTCAGAATCTAAACTCTGAAAGGGTTTTTGATTTAGGTCTTAATTTCAATAAAATTACCCATTGATTTCCTGAAAAAAATATAGCTGATTTTTACCGCTCGACCGAGAACAAAAACTAATTATTGAACAAAAAATTAATTGATTTCTCAAATTTTAATTCTCACGAACGAATTACGGAGCTATCGCTTATTTTTTAAGCCATTTATCAATCAAAATCAATAGTAAAATTCTTTATTATTTAGTAATTATAATTTTTTTTCAACATAATTAATAAGATGCTTATCATAATTATCCATATCCAGTGACGGATGGATATAAATATGAGTTGTTTTAATTTCCTTTCAGATACTTAATTTAATATTAACTAATCATTAACGCAATGATAACATAATCATATTTCTGTTAATTTTAATATTATATATTTTTATGATAAGGGGTTTTAAAATTATTAATTCGGTAATTAAATGTGTTATTTTATTGAATTATTTATTATATTAGTGTTAAATAATATTAAATACTGAAATTAATATGGGTGCTATGAAATTTATCAACTGATTTTATTCGACTGAATGAGTAAAAAGATTGTTATGCAATTTTAAGAACTTCTAAAATTGATTCTATAACTGTCACTCCAAAAAACTTCACATCATCCATAAAGATGCTTTCTAAATGCATCAGGTATCGAATTGTGTTTTTTTTAAAAGATGAAAAGGCAGCAAACTCTTTGAAATTCAAAAAAAATATTGAAAATAAACTTTACGTTATGAAAAAAACTATCTTAAAATTAATCAATAGAATAGCTCTTATTGCAATTGTTGTTTTAGCCTGCCAGGTAAATGCCCAAACGCCGAAAGTCCGTATAGACAACACAACGCCAAGACAAAAAATCACAGGTTTCGGAGGTTTTGTATGCAGTCCTCAGTTTGCTTATGACCATATGACTCCCGCTGAAATAGATAAAATGTGGGGAACAAACAGCGAAGCAGGATACAATATTATGAGACTTTATATTCCTACAACAAAAGCAAACTGGAGCGCAGCTTTAGCCACTGCACAAAAAGCAAAATCTTTGGGGTTGATTATTTTTGCCAGCCCTTGGTCTCCGCCTGCCGAATGGAAAACCAACGGTAACGATGCCGGAACTTATAATGGCGTAGAAGGTTTTTTAAAAGAAGAAAATTATGCAGATTTTGCCAATTATCTTAATGACTTTGTAGTTTATCTTAGAAATAACGGGGTAGAATTGTATGCGATATCACTTCAGAATGAGCCAGATTATGTAGTTAGTTATGCTGGTTGTACTTACACACCAGCCCAAATTACCAATTTCTTGAAAAATTATTCAGATGTAATTTCCTGTAGAATCATTGCACCCGAAACCGTGGGAATGTCAAATAACTATGCCAGCGCGCTTCTTGCTGCAGACGTATTACCGAAATTTGAAATTTATGCAGGACATCAATACGGCGGAATTGGTTCTACATATAAAGGATTTCTGAATACCAATAAAGAAATCTGGATGACAGAATTTTTGCTCAACTGGAATTCAAATGGCGGCACAAGAAATTTCTCCTGGAGCACAGATGCATTTGACTTTGCGAAAAGTGTAAATGATGTTTTAGTAGGCGGAGGAAATGCCTGGATTCATTACGCTACAAAGCGTTACTATGGAATGATGGGAGACGGTCAGTTTGGAACTGTAGCCGGTGAAATCACAAAAAGAGGATATATACTTTCGCACTTTGCAAAATATACCACAGGCTCCAAAAGACTGGATGCGGTATGGAGTGATCAGGGTTCTATGCAAGGCTCGGCTTATATCAATGAAACGGCTGATAAAGTTACGCTGATGGTTCTCAATTCCTCAGCCAGCACTTATACTCTGAAAGTAGATTTGCCATTTTACACGACATCAGCTCAGAAGATCCTGACCAATGAAACGACTAATATGGTCTCCTCGAACCTGAATTTTACTGAGACATTTCGCCCTACAATTCAGGTAAATCCTTCCAGTGTTATAACTTTTGTTTTTGATAAGAGTAATATGCGAGAGGTTTCTAATATGACGGGACAGGATGTTAGTTATAGTAAAATAGAGACTCAGACAGTTACAAATTCTGCTTTTGGTACAGCTTACCAATTAAGTGGTAAAACAGCCACTTTGTATAACTCTACACCATTGATCAGTTCCAATACGACGGATACCAGTGGATATGTGAGTTTGGACGATCGTTATAATAAATTGGTTTTCCACGTGAATAGTTTTACTACGAGCAATCTTGCAACTTCATCCAATACGACACTTTATTATGTAGATAATGCCGGAGCTGTGAAGTCATATAATTATGGAACTGTAAATTTACCATCATCCGGATCTTCCAATTTCGATTTGGTTTTTGATATTTCAAGAGCTGTTCTTACGACTGGTTGCAAAGGTATTATAGGACTTAGAAATGGTAACTTCAGCTCAATTCTTACTTTTAATTTCGGAGATGTTTATTTTGGAATTTCGAATGAGAAAGCAATGAAATTTGCCGGCGTTTATTCAGACGGAGACAGCAATCTGATGGATGTTTATGAAAATACTTATTACACTTCATTGGATTTTACCAACGTAACAAATATTAACACCTCTGCAAATTGGAAAAGCAAAATGACTAATACCAACAGTCTTTTCTATGTAAGTGCTGGTTCAGGCTTTCGTGCAAATTCCAAAGCCGCCAACTCAAATGTTGTTTCCGGAACTTCTTGTGCTTCGCTAGAATTGTCAGATCAGGGAGGTGATTTTAACGCACCGTTTAATTTCACGGCAACTTCGGCTTCGTATACCAAAACAGTCAATGGATATGCCGTTATCGTTCTTCCGTTTGAGGCTAATGTTCCAAATGGCATAAAAGCGTACAACATGTTGCCGTCATCATCTAAAGTTTTATGTACAAATGTTCCAAATGGAAAAATTCCAGCGAATACGCCAGTGTTAATAAGTGGAAATGGAACTTTTAATTTCACAGGATCTGGAGCTGTTTCAACACCAAAAGCTATTGTTTCAAATCAATTTAACGCCGATTACAGCTCGATAAAAGCTTACACAGGAGGATATGTTCTGAAAACAGTAAGCGGAACTACAGGATTTTACAAAATTACAAGCGGAAACGAAACAGTTTCTTCTTTCAGTGCATATATTTATGAAGAAAATGCTTATTCAGCTTCAATGTTGCCATTAGAATTTGAAACGCTGGCTGCAGAAAATAATTCCAATTCTAAACTTCATATCTATCCGAATCCTGCCAGAAACGAAATTTTCGTAGATTGGAAATCAACTGATGCAGTATATTCTATCATTGATGCAAAAGGAGGCGTAGTTTCATATAAAGCGAAATTGACCAACGGCAAAAACAGAATTGATGTTTCAAAATTTCCTTCCGGATTATATTTTATCGAGATTTCAGAATCCGGGAAAAACATCAAAAGTAAATTTATAAAACAATAACCTCATTCATATTTTTTCAAATTAATTTTTTTAGAAGGTCATCAGTCTATTCTGGTGACCTTTTAATTTTAATAAATATAATAAGTGTTATTTATACATTTATTTAAGATAGAATGTTATATTTGCTTCTAGTAGAATTAATATTTCTTCTGGTTGAAGCAAACTCATATTTCGAAAGCATTTAAATAATTTCCTAATGAAAAAGATCATCCTTTCCTTATCTATCTTCATTTGCGCATTCTCATCCGCACAAAATTACAAGCATCCCTTCCAAAACCCTAATCTTCCCGTCGAACAAAGAATCGAGAATCTTCTCGGTTTATTAACCGTCGATGAAAAAATAGGGATGATGATGGATAATTCCAAAGCAGTTCCAAGACTCGAAATTCCCGCTTACGGATGGTGGAACGAAGCGCTTCACGGTGTTGCAAGAGCCGGAACAGCGACTGTTTTTCCACAAGCTATTGGTTTGGCAGCAACCTGGGATGTTCCGGAACATCTCAAAACTTTTGAAATGATTTCTGATGAGGCCAGAGCAAAATATAATAAATCTTTCGATGAAGCCAGTAAAACCGGACGTTACGAAGGTCTGACATTCTGGACTCCGAATATCAATATTTTCAGAGATCCAAGATGGGGAAGAGGTCAGGAAACTTATGGAGAAGACCCTTATCTTACGTCTGTTTTGGGTGTTGCTGCAGTAAAAGGTTTGCAGGGAAGTGACCCAAAATATTTCAAAACCCACGCCTGCGCTAAACATTTTGCCGTTCACAGCGGTCCGGAATGGAATCGCCATTCTTACAATGCGGAAGTTTCCAAAAGGGATTTGTACGAAACCTATCTTCCTGCTTTCAAATCTTTGGTTTTAGAAGGAAATGTAAGGGAAGTGATGTGTGCTTATAACGCTTTCGACGGACAGCCGTGTTGTGCAAACAACACCTTACTCACAGAAATTCTCCGTGGAAAATGGAAGTACGATGGGATGGTAGTTTCCGATTGTTGGGCTTTGGCAGATTTCTATCAGGAAAAATATCACGGAACACATCCCGATGAAAAGACAGCAGCATCAGACGCATTAAAACATTCGACTGATTTGGAATGCGGAGATACATATAACAATCTTAATAAATCTCTTGCCAGCGGATTAATCACCGAAAAAGACCTCGATATATCAATGCGAAGAATCCTGAAAGGCTGGTTTGAATTGGGAATGCTCGATCCTAAATCTTCCGTTCACTGGAACTCCATTCCATATTCTGTTGTGGATTCGGATGAACACAAGAAACAAGCTTTGAAAATGGCTCAAAAGTCAATCGTGCTGATGAAAAATGAGAAGAATATCCTGCCTTTAAATAAAAACATTAAAAAAATTGCGGTTGTTGGTCCCAACGCAGATGACGGAATTATGCAATTGGGAAATTACAACGGAACACCTTCTTCTACAGTCACAATTTTAGATGGAATCAAAGCAAAATTTCCAAACGCTGAAATCATTTATGAAAAAGGAAGTGAAGTCGCAGATCCTACGGCAAGAACTTCGCTCTATCAAAATTTTGTCAGTCAGAAAAACGGACAAAAAGGGATGAAGGTAGAATTTTTTAATAATAATGAATTCAAAGGTCAACCAGTCAATACATCAGTCAATAATACTTCAATCACGTATAATAGTTTTGGAGGAACACAACTCGCTGCAGGAGTTGCCAGAGAAAATACTTCAGCAAGAATTTCCGGAATTTTTAAAAGCAGTTATTCTGGTGAAGTGATATTTTCTGCTGCGACATCAGATATTTACACGCTTTTTGTTGACGGCAAAGAAATCGCTACCAGAAAAGGTCCTGACGCAAGACATCCTTCGGAATTTCCTGTGAAAATGGAGAAAGGGAAAGAGTATCAAATAGAGCTACGTCACAGCCAGAAAGGAAAATATGTAAGCATTGTCTTTGAAGTGTATAGAAAAGACCCGGTAAATTTTGCTTCAGTAAAAGAAAAAGTAAAAGATGCAGACGTCATTATCTTCGCAGGCGGACTTTCCCCAAATCTTGAAGGCGAAGAAATGTTGGTAAGTGCCGAAGGTTTCAAAGGAGGTGATAAAACCTCGATAGAACTTCCAAAAGTTCAGCGTGAATTATTAGCGGAATTAAGAAAAACCGGAAAACCTGTTGTTTTCGTTTTGTGTACAGGAAGTTCGCTTGGTTTGGAGCAGGACGAAAAAAATTATGATGCGTTGCTGAATGCCTGGTACGGCGGGCAATCCAGCGGAACTGCAGTTGCAGATGTTTTGGCTGGCGATTACAATCCGTCTGGAAAGCTGCCGATTACCTTTTACAAAAATCTCGAGCAATTGGATAATGCACTTTCTAAAACCAGCAAACATCAGGGTTTTGAAAACTACGATATGCAGGGAAGAACCTACCGTTATATGACAGAAAAACCCTTGTATCCATTCGGTCACGGTTTGAGCTATTCAAAATTCAATTATAGAGATGCAAAATTGAGTAAAAATTCTATTAATTCTAAAGAAAATTTGACTATTACCATTCCGGTTACCAACATTTCAGAAAGAGACGGTGAAGAAGTTGTTCAGGTTTATGTGAAAAGAAATAACGATGCTTTGGCGCCTGTAAAGACTTTAAGAGCTTTTGAAAGAGTTTTGATTAAATCTAAAGAAACAAAGAATATTCAACTCACAATTTCTCAGGAATCATTCAAATTTTACGATGAAAAAGCCGATGATTTGGTTTCAAAACCCGGAGATTACACCATTTTTTACGGTGGAACGTCTGATAATGCAGGATTGAAAAGTATGCAGTTAAAAGTCAAATAAACTATTCTCAATTTAGGAAACCTTATAGGTTTTTAAAACCTATAAGGTTTATCAATAAACAGAAATACCACTCAATTTAAAAGTTTATTTGAGCGTAGTCAAAGTGTCTGTTTGAACAATCAAAAAATAGTATCAATGAAAACTAAAAATAAAATTTTCACCCTTCTTCTTTCAGGTTGCGTTGCATTTTCATCTGCACAAACCTCAAAGTTTACTCTAGATTTGGACGGAACATCTACCAATATTAAAATCCAGCCAACAATGTACGGAATTTTCTTTGAGGACATTAATTTTGCAGCAGATGGCGGAATATATGCCGAACTCATCAAAAATCGAAGTTTTGAATTTGATGAACCGTTGACGGGCTGGAAACAGCAAAATACAAAGACGCTTTCTCCGAATTTGGATTCCGGTTTTTTGACGATTTATTCGGATAATTCCAAAACCAATAAAAACTACGCAAGAATCACCATTTACAATGACAAAAATTATATTTTGGAAAATGAAGGTTTCAGAGGAATCGGGCTTCATCAGAACTCGAAGTATGATTTTAGTTTCGACTTGGAAAATGTATCCGGAAACATTTCTGCTGTCAATGCAAGTCTGATTGATGAAAACAGAAAGATAATCTCGACAGTTCCCATTCTCATTAAAGGAAAAGGATGGCAAAAATATACGGCTGTTTTTTCTCCATCAAGAACAGTTGAAAAAGCAAAACTTCAAATCACTTTTACCGGAAACGGCGTGGTAAATATGGATATGATTTCGCTCTTCCCGCAAGACACTTGGAAGGGACGAAAAGGTGGTTTGCGAAAAGATTTGGTTCAGAAATTATATGATTTGCAACCTGGATTTTTACGTTTTCCCGGTGGCTGTATTGTAGAAGGAAGAACACTTGCAGAAAGATATCAATGGAAAAAAACATTGGGAAATTTCGCCGACAGAGAATATCTCATCAACAAATGGAGTTCCGGATTTGCCCATCGCCTGACTCCCGATTATTATCAGTCGTTCGGATTAGGTTTTTATGAATATTTCCAGCTTTCCGAAGATTTGGGAGCAGAACCTTTACCGATTTTAAGTTGTGGAATGGCGTGCCAGTTCAACACAGCCGAATTGGTTCATTTGGAGGAATTAAATCCTTTCGTTCAGGATGCTTTGGATTTAATTGAATTTGCCAACGGTGATATAAATTCAAAATGGGGAAAAATCCGTACTGAAATGGGACATCCGAAACCATTCAATATGAAATATATCGGTGTTGGGAATGAGCAATGGGGAGAAGATTATATCGAGCGTTACAAGATTTTTGAAAAAGCCATTCATTCCAAATATCCTGATATTAAAATCATTTCAGGAAGCGGACCGTCGCCCGACGGAGAATTTTTTGAATACGGTTGGAAAGAACTCAAAAAACTCAATGCACAAATTGTCGATGAGCATTATTACAATTCACCGGAGTGGTTTACAAAAAATGCCGGACGCTATGATGTTTATGACCGTTCCGGACCGAAAGTTTTTGCTGGAGAATATGCTGCACAATCAGTCGGAGTTGTGAAACCTGACAATAAAAATAACTGGCAGACCGCATTATCAGAAGCCGCTTTTATGACCGGATTGGAAAGAAATGCAGATGTTGTCACAATGACTTCTTATGCACCGCTTTTTGCCCACGCAGACGGTTGGCAATGGACACCGGATTTAATTTGGTTCAATAATCTCCAGTCGTATGCGACACCAAATTATTATGTTCAGAAATTATTTTCCAATAATAAAGGAACCGATTTAATTAAAATTTCTGAAAACGGGAATGCTGTAAAAGGTCAAAATCAACTCTTTGCATCGGCGGTGAATGACAGGAAAAATAATGAAGTAATCATTAAAATTGTCAATACAGATTCTCACGAAAAATCAGTTGAAATCAATCCAAAAAACATCAAATTAGGAAGCAAATTAACCAAAATAACCTTGACAGCTTCTCAGCTTTCTGCGGAAAATAATTTTGAAACAGAAAACATAAAACCTCTTGAAGAGAATTCTGTGATTAAAAAAGGGAAATTTTCTGTTCAAATCCCACCCAATTCTTTTGTCGTTTTAAAGATAAAATAGCTGTTAAATACCATCAATAAAAGAAAAATAAAAAATAAGTGTAATATTTACATTTATTTAAAATAAAAATTTATATTTGTTTAAATCTCTTAATAGAAATGCAACGATTTCGTTCAACCTAGACATTTAGTATTAGAGATGCCACCCTGAGCCAAGCTTGTGCTGAGCCTGCAGAAGTAAAGGGTCTACCAAAATAAAAATTAATAAAAATTAATTCATCGCAACAATGAAGAAATATGTTATCGGATTAGACTATGGAACAGATTCCGTTCGTGCAGTCCTGATTGATACAGAAAACGGAGCCGAGCTCGCAACATCCGTAAGCTACTACCAAAGATGGAAAGAAGGAAAATTCTGTAAACCGGAAGAAAACCAGTTCCGTCAACACCCTTTAGATCATATTGAAGGCTTGGAAAAAACCATTTCCGATGTTGTCAAAGAAAGTGGAGTAGCACCCGAAAGTATTGTCAGCATTTGTATTGATACCACTGGTTCATCACCGCTTCCGGTAAACAAAGAAGGAATTGCATTGGCTCTGACTCCCGGATTCGAACAAAATCCAAATGCAATGATGGTTTTATGGAAAGACCATACTTCAATTTCAGAAGCCGAGGAAATCAACCATTTGGCGAGAAATTGGGGCGGCGAAGATTATACCAAATTTGAAGGCGGAATCTATTCCTCCGAATGGTTTTGGGCGAAAATTCTCCACATCAACAGAGTTGATGAAAATGTAAAAAATGAGGCTTACAGCTGGATGGAGCATTGTGATTATATCACATTTCTACTTTCCGACCATCAGGATTTGGCAACTTTCAAAAGAAGCCGTTGTGCGGCCGGTCACAAAGCGATGTGGCACGAATCGTGGAACGGATTGCCGTCAAAAGATTTCCTTGGTCAGTTAGACCCATCTTTAGCTGAACTTCGGGACAGATTGTACGATAAAACTTACACTTCCGATGAGGTTGCAGGAAATTTAAATCAAGAATGGGCAGCAAAACTAGGCTTGACAACCAACACCGTGATTGCCGTAGGAACTTTCGATGCCCATTCCGGAGCAGTCGGCGCAAAAGTGGAGGAGAATACGCTCATTAGAATTATGGGAACTTCCACCTGCGATATTATGGTTGCACCTAACGAAATTATCGGAGACAAAACGGTCAAAGGAATCTGCGGACAAGTAGATGGTTCGGTTATTCCGGGATTGATGGGTCTTGAGGCTGGTCAATCTGCGTTCGGAGATTTGCTGGCCTGGTACAAAGATATTCTTACTTGGCCAGTCTATAATATTCTGATGAATTCAAATATCATTGATGACAATCAAAAACAACTTTTAAAAGAAGAAATAGAAAACAATCTCATCCGAAATCTCACTTTAGAAGCCGAAAAAATTCCTCTTTCCGAAGCCGTTCCTATCGCATTGGATTGGGTGAACGGACGTAGAACGCCCGATGCCAATCAGGAACTGAAAGCGGCTATCAGCAATCTTTCACTTGGAACGAAAGCTCCGCATATTTTCAAAGCATTGGTGAATGCCATTTGTTTCGGTTCCAAAAAAATCGTTGACCGTTTCGAAGAAGAAGGAGTGAAAATCGAAAAAGTCATCGGAATCGGCGGTGTTGCCAGAAAGTCACCGTTCATTATGCAGACCTTGGCAAATGTCCTCAATATGCCGATTGTCGTAGCAGCTTCTGATCAAGCTCCGGCTTTGGGAGCAGCTATTTACGCAGCCGTTGCAGCAGGAATTTATCCGAATGTCCAAGACGCAAGTCAAAAAATGGGTTCCGATTTCGAAGCAGAATATTTCCCGCAGGCAGAGCACGTAGAAAAGTATGCAGAATTAATGAGTCAATATCAGATTCTCGCTGACTTCACGGAAAACAATATCAAATCAAAGAAGAAGTTGATTGTTGACAGTTTATAGTTGATAGAAATCACATTCAATTTTAAAATAACAACTAATAACCAAAGATTTTATGGCAGCTTTATCCGCCCTCCGTTCCCGCTTTTTTGTTCCGCTTTGCTACACAAAAAGAGCTCCACTCAGGTCGGGCTGCAGATTCAACATAAAAACAACGATTACATAAAAACACAATTTTGTCATTCCGTAGGAATCTAAGCAAATTTTGTAGAGATTCCTACGGAATGACAAAGGCAACTTTAAAAAATAAATAAAAAAAACTTTGCGCTCTTTTTGCGTTAAAAAATATAATAAAATGAGCATCTATAAAGAACTCCAGAGAGAATGTTACGAAGCCAATATGCAGTTGGATGCCTTAAAACTTGTCGTTTACACATTCGGAAACGTAAGTGCGGTCGACCGTGAAAAAGGAATCTTTGCAATCAAACCAAGCGGTGTTCCTTACGAATTGTTGAAGCCGGAAGACATCGTGATTTTAGATTACGATGCCAACGTAGTCGAAGGAAATTTAAGACCATCTTCCGACACCAAAACCCACGCTTATCTTTACAAAAACTGGGAAAACATTGGCGGAATCTCACATACGCACGCCATTTATTCGGTCGCTTGGGCGCAGGCTCAAATGGACATTCCTATTTTTGGAACGACTCACGCAGACCATCTGACAACAGATATTCCCTGTGCACCGCCAATGCGTGATGATTTAATCGAAGGAAACTACGAATACAACACTGGAATTCAGATTCTGGACTGCTTCAAAGAAAAAGAACTGTCTTACGAAGAAGTAGAAATGGTTCTCATCGGAAATCACGGACCGTTCACCTGGGGTAAAAATGCGGACAAAGCCGTTTACAACAGCAAAGTTCTCGAAACCATTGCAGAAATGGCGTATCGCACAAAACAAATCAACCCGGATGCACCACGCCTGAAAGATTCGCTCATCAAAAAACATTACGAACGAAAACACGGCAAAAATGCCTATTACGGACAGTGAAAACTTTTTGCGGTAAACAAACCTTCAAGGTTTTTAAAACCTTGAAGGTTTAATTATAAAACAAAAACCATTATTATCATTTATCATTTATAAAATATGTTAACACCTCTCAATACAAAAGAAATCTGGTTTATCACCGGAAGCCAGCATTTATACGGACCTGAAACATTAGCGCAGGTTGCAGAACATTCACAGAAAATTGTTGAAGCGCTTAATATTTCTTCATCAATTCCGGTAAAAGTTGTTCTGAAACCAACGGTAAAAACTACGGAAGAAATTTTTGAAACCCTTACAGCTGCTAATTTCTCAAAAGACTGTATCGGAATTGTAACCTGGATGCACACGTTTTCACCTGCCAAAATGTGGATTCGTGGTTTGACCGCTTTGCAAAAACCAATGCTGCACCTACATACACAGTTCAATCAGGATATTCCGTGGTCTACGATGGATATGGATTTTATGAATCTGAATCAGGCGGCACACGGTGACCGTGAATTCGGATTTATGGTAAGCCGTCTTCGCAAAAACCGAAAAGTGGTTGTCGGACATTGGGCTGACGAAAGAGTTCAAAAACAAATCGGAGACTGGAGCCGTGTTGCGGCAGGTTGGGACGATTGGCAAGGTGCAAAATTCGCTCGTTTTGGAGATAATATGAGATATGTTGCCGTAACCGATGGTGATAAAGTAGAAGCAGAAACCAAATTCGGATTTTCGGTAAACACTTGGGGAATCGGGGATTTGGTAAGCGTTGTCAATTCCATTGGCGATGGCGAAATCAAAACTTTGATAGAAGAATATGAAGCCTCATACAAAATGGCTGAATCTCTTCTTTCAGGCGGAAGCAACAGAAAATCTCTTGAAGCAGCAGCAAGAATAGAATTAGGTTTAGAAAAATTCCTGAAAGACGGAAATTTCAAAGGTTTCTCAGATACTTTTGAAGACCTTCACGGTTTGGAACAACTTCCGGGAATTGCCGTTCAGAGGTTAATGGAAAAAGGTTATGGTTTTGCAGGAGAAGGTGACTGGAAAACAGCGGCTTTGGTTCGTGCAATGAAAACAATGGGACAAGGTCTGGAAGGCGGAAATGCCTTTATGGAAGATTACACTTATCATCTCAATCCTTCAAATCCTTCGGTTTTAGGCTCTCATATGCTGGAAGTTGATCCTGTTCTAGCGGTTGACAAACCATCTTGTGAAATTCATCCGTTGGGAATTGGTGGAAAAGCAGACCCGGTTCGTTTGGTTTTCAATTCAAGAGGAAATCTTGATTCTCTCAATGCTGCTTTGATGGATTTCGGAAATCATTTCAGGCTGTTAATTAATAAAACAAAAGCGTTGGAAATTACCGAAGAATTACCAAAACTTCCTGTGGCAAGAGTTCTTTGGAAGCCGCTTCCTGATTTGTACACGGCTGCAGAAGCCTGGATTTTGGCTGGTGGAGCGCATCACACGTGTTACAGTGAAAACATCAGTGCAGAGCAGCTGGGAGATTTTGCAGAAATTGCAGGAATTGAATCTCTTGTTATCGATGAAGACACAAAAATCCGTGATTTTAAGAATACCCTTCGCTGGAATGAAATTTATTATCGTTAATCTTGCAAAATCATTCAGACTATGAAAAAAATAACTTATAACCTGATTATTATTGCGCTTTTATGTATTTTCGGGTGCAATAAAAAAGAAAATAATAATCAGCCTCAAAAAGAGAATATGGAAAACATACAGGTTTCAGATTACGGAGTGACAGCGAAAGGCGATTCCATCAAAAAATATACCTTAACGAATAAAAACGGGATGAAGGTGGAAGTCATCAATTTTGGCGGAATTATCACTTCGCTCACGGCTCCCGATAAAAAAGGAGAATATGAAGATGTCGTTTTAGGCTTTACAAAACCGGAAGATTATTTCAACGGAAATCCTTACTATTTCGGCGCTTTGATTGGTCGTTACGGAAACAGAATTGCCAATGCAAAATTCACTTTGGAAGGTAAAACTTACGATATTGATAAAAATGACGGACCCAACAGTCTTCACGGCGGAAAGGAAGGTTTTCATACCAAATTCTGGAATATTGAAACGGTAAAAGAAGCGAAATTCCCGACGTTGAAACTGACTTACACAAGTGAAGATGGCGAAGAAGGTTATCCCGGAAAACTGACGACCACTGTTTTATATACTTTGACAGACGACAATGCTTTGGAGATTTCTTACGAAGCTACAACGGATAAAGCAACGGTTGTTAATCTTACACAACATTCGTATTTCAACCTTTCAGGGAATTTCTCAAAAACGATTACCGACCACGAATTGCAAATCAATGCAGATAAATTCTTGCCTGTAAATGAAACATTGATTCCGACTGGAGAGGAAAAAGCGGTAAAAGGAAGTCCTTTTGATTTTACCACTTCAAAACCGATTGGAAAAGATATCAACGCCGATGAAGACCAATTGAAAAAAGGAAAAGGCTACGATCACAACTGGATTCTGAACGGAAGCGGACTGAGAAGTATCGCCAAAGTGTATCATCCTGAATCGGGAAGAGAAATGGAAGTTTTTACAGATCAGCCGGGCGTTCAGTTCTACTCAGGAAATTTCCTTGACGGGAAATTCGATACCAAAACAGGTGGCAAAAATGAATTCAGAACAGGTTTTTGCTTAGAAACCCAGCATTTTCCGGATTCTCCGAACCAAGCTTCTTTCCCTTCAACAGAACTGAAGCCGGGACAAAAATATCAGACTAAAACGATTTATAAATTCTCAGTTAAAAAATAAATTATGGGAAACTTAGCAACGATTGATATCATCATATTTCTTGTTTATTTTGTGGTGGTAGCCGGTTACGGTATCTGGATTTACAACAGAAAAAAATCCACATCTACAGGGAGTAAAGACTATTTTCTAGCTGAAGGTTCGCTTACCTGGTGGGCAATCGGAGCGAGTTTAATTGCCTCAAATATTTCAGCAGAACAGTTCATCGGGATGTCCGGAGAAGGATTTTTCGTGGGTGTTGCCGTTGCAGCGTACGAATGGATTGCTGCACTGGCATTGATTATTATTGCTATCTGGTTCATTCCGATTTATCTTAAAAACAAGATTTATACGATGCCTCAGTTTCTTGAAAGGCGTTACAATAAATCGGTTTCACTGATTATGGCGGTTTTCTGGCTGTTCCTGTATGTCATTGTGAATTTAACTTCTATCCTTTACCTCGGAGCTTTGGCGATCGATACTTTATTGGGGGGAGACAACCTTCACATCATTATGATCGGATTGCTTCTGATGGCTTTGTTAATTGGCTTGGGCGGAATGAAAGTAATCGGTTACACCGATGTTATTCAGGTCGCAGTTTTGATCATCGGAGGTTTTGCAACCGTTTATATGGCTCTTCAAATCGTTGACCAGAGAATTAACGGAGCCGCCATAGGAAATGCGTTCGCAGGTTTTCAGACATTGATGAAAGAGGCACCACAACATTTTAATCTGATTCTTGATAAACCGACCACAACGACGACTACATTGGCAATGCCAGAAAATCTTAGTGTTCAAAAATATGTTGTTCTCCCAGGATTGGCGATGTATTTTGCAGGTCAGTGGATTGTAAACCTAAATTATTGGGGATGCAACCAATACATCACACAACGTGCTTTGGGAGCAGATTTAAAAACCGCAAGAACCGGAATTTTATTCGCAGGATTTTTGAAATTATTTATGCCGATTATCGTAATGCTTCCGGGAATTGCAGCCTATGTTTTATATACGAAAGGACATTTGCCTGGTTTCAACGGGGTAAAAGACGGTGCATATTCAGCTATTTTAGGATTTTTACCAACGGGACTGAAAGGTCTTGCAGTGGCAGCTTTGACGGCAGCAATTGTAGCTTCGTTGGCTGGAAAAGTTAACAGTATTTCGACTATTTTCACTTTAGATATTTATAAAAAATATTTGAAAGCGGATGCGACAGAAATCCAAATGGTAAGAACAGGACGTTGGGCAATTATCGTGGCAATGTTTGTGGCTCTGGCGTTTACGTGGACAGATGTTTTGGGAATCGGAGGAGAAGGTGGTTTCACATTTATTCAGAAATATACAGGATTTATCAGTCCGGGTGTTTTTGCGATGTTCCTTTTGGGAATGTTCTGGAAGAGAACGACAGGAACAGCAGCTTTGATAGGCGTTCTTCTTGGCTTTTTACTGGCGATTTTCTTCAACAGTTTTGCAGTAGATATTTTTGGGAAAGAGACTTGGTTGTACACAGCTTTCACGTATGAAAAACTAGAGAATGGCGTGGTTCACACGATTACGGAAATTCCATTTTTGATTAATATGGGATGGTCGTTCTTTATCACAGTTGTTGTGATGGTGATGATAAGTTTATCCGGCCCGAAAGTGAATCCGAAAGCTTTTGCTATTGACGCAACAATGTTTAAAGTTGATAACAGAACTTTAGTGTTGATCGTCGTAACATTGCTTTTGTTGACCGCACTTTATGTAAGATTCTGGTAATCTGAAAATACTTAAAAAAAATAGGATGTCGTTATCGGCATCCTATTTTTTTATATTTTAAACATAAAACCTTCCGCAATTTTTTTATTGTATTTTTCCTCGTCAAAAGTGTAGAGAAAAGACCCTTTTTTAGACGAACTCATATCTTTTTCGTTGGTTTTTACCAATACATCTAAAGCATTGATTTTGCTGGTAAAATTTCGCTTGTCGTATTTTTCGTCAAAAATAGCTTCGTAAAGATTCTGCAGATCTTTCATCGTTAATTTTTCAGGAAGCAGTTCAAAGCCAATCGGTCTAGTGGTTGCTCTTCTTCTCAGTCTCAGGACAGCATCTTTTACCATTGCATTGTGATCAAAAATCAAATCCGGGTGACCTTTTAAATCAAACCATTTAGCGCTGTATTTCTCATTGATTTGAATAGAATCCTGAATGTTAATCAATGCATAATGCGATATCGACATAATTCTGGCACTGGGATCGCGGTCAACCGCGGTGTAAGTATTCAATTGTTCAAGATAGATATTTTCCAAACCTGTCAACGCATTTAGAATACGATTGGCCGCTTGATCGGAACTTTCTTGTTCATTGATAAATCCTCCCATCAATGACCAATCTCCTTTATTGGGTTCAAAATTTCTTTTAATCAAGAGAATTTTAAGATTTTCTCCATCAAAACCGAAGATAATACAGTCTACTGCGACAAAATGTTTAGAATAATTCTCTTCCATCAAAATGATTTTATGCAAAGTTAAAGGTTTTAAAGTAGATTTTAATATGAAAAATAAATAAATGTATGTTAAACACTTTATTTTTCCACCATCACCATTTTTTTAATAATTTGCGGGTTTAAGGAAGTGTTTCGGGGAATTGTTTTCATCTTTTGAGCAATTTATTTGCCAAAATTACTATGAATCCTATATGAATGTAATGTTAAAATTGTGTTAAAATTTTATTTTGGATTTAAGTGGAAAATTTATCCGACATATTATTTAAAATACGATAAGTGTAAATATAAATTTTTATTGTTTTTTATAAACCCACTCTATCTATTTTGATAATGACGAAATTACATTTATTTAATTGATATTCTATGGTTTGTCTATTCTTGTTTTTTATGATAAGGTAAAGCTTTTTTAAGCTTTTTTTCATTGCCACAAAATGCTTTTTCAATAAGATTTATTTCCAAATGATGAAAATTGTTTGCCATATAGATACTTTCTTTTATTTTAGAAATGTAGAAATAACATTTATTAATGAACAAAAAATCACTGATATTATTTTTAAGCTTTACTTCGCTTGCTTTTGGGCAGGTAAAGAAAAATGTTAGCTACTTTCCGCTCAACAAGGTTCATCTGTCCGAAAGTGTTTTCAGCAAGGCAATGCAGACCGATGAAAAATATATCCTTTCGATGGATGCAGACCGACTTCTTGCACCTTATCTAAAAGAAGCAGGACTGAAACCTAAAAAAGAAAACTATCCCAATTGGGAAAATACTGGGCTTGACGGTCATATCGGCGGTCATTACATTTCGGCTTTGGCGTTGATGTATGCTTCCACAGGCGATCCAAAAGTCAAGCAGCGTTTGGATTATATGATTGATGAGCTGGAGCGTTGCCAGAATCTTTCAGAAAACGGTTATCTTTCAGGCGTTCCGAACGGTAAAAAAATCTGGAAAGAAATTGCTGATGGAAACATTCGTGCTGCAACTTTCGGTTTGAATGACCGTTGGGTTCCTTTATATAATATTCATAAGATTTATTCAGGTTTGCGCGATGCCTATTGGTATGCAGATAGTGAGAAAGCAAAAAAAATGCTGATAAAGCTCACGGATTGGATGGCTGATGAAGTTTCCGGACTTTCTGATGAACAGATTCAGGATATGCTTCGCAGCGAGCACGGCGGTCTGAATGAAGTTTTTGCCGACGTTTATGACATCACAAAAAATCCAAAATATCTAAAACTTGCCCATCGTTTTTCTCATCTTGCAATTCTGAATCCGTTATTGAATCAAGAAGATAAACTTACAGGAATTCACGCCAATACGCAGATTCCGAAAGTGATTGGTTTTAAAAGAATTGCAGATTTAGAAAATAACAAAGAATGGAGCAGTGCTGCCGATTTTTTCTGGACGAATGTCACGCAAAAAAGATCAGCAATTATTGGTGGAAACAGTGTAAGCGAGCATTTCAATCCAATTAATGATTTCAGCGGTATGATTAAAAGTATCGAAGGTCCGGAAACCTGCAATACCTATAATATGCTGAAGCTTTCCAAAGAATTGTATGCGACCAATCCAAAATCATCTTACGTAGATTATTACGAAAAAGCGTTATACAATCATATTCTTTCCACCCAAAATCCCGACAAAGGCGGTTTTGTCTATTTCACGCCGATGCGTCCCGGTCATTACAGGGTTTATTCTCAGCCGGAAACCAGCTTTTGGTGCTGCGTAGGTTCGGGAATGGAAAATCACGCCAAATACGGTGAAATGATTTATGCATATTCTGATGAAGATTTGTACGTGAATCTATTTATTCCTTCCATTTTAAAATGGTCTGAAAAGAAATTGGTTCTGAGACAGGAAAATAATTTCCCTGAAAATCCATCGACAAAATTAGTTTTTGATGTTGCTCCGAAATCAACTATAAATTTAAAATTAAGAGCTCCTGAATGGGCAAATGCTTCTGAAATTACAATTTCAATCAATGGTAAAAATATCAATGTTCCGGTTGATGCCGAAGGTTATTTTACCATTAATAAAAAATGGAAAAAAGGAGATGTTATCGAAATGAAAATGCCGATGCATCTTTCCGCAGAGCAGCTTCCTGACCATTCGGACTATTTTGCGTTTAAATATGGCCCGATTGTTTTGGCTGCGAGATACGGAAAAGAAAATCAGGACGGACTTTTCGCTGATGACAGCAGAGGCGGACATATCGCGCACGGACCACAAATTCCTTTGAATGAAATTCCTGCCATTTTGGGAAGTTCAGATTCGGTTTTAAGCCATTTGGAAACGGTGAATGATAAGGGTTTGACTTTCAGATTAAAAGGTTTGTATCCTCAGAATAAATTCAGTAACGGGTTAGAATTGGTTCCGTTTTATAAGATTCAGGAAGAACGCTACATTATTTATTTTCCGCAGGCGAATCAGGATAAAATCGAAATGATTCAGAAACAGAAAGCCAAAGAAGAAGAGGAAATCAGAAAACTGGACAACATCACAACTGATAAAATTCAGTTAGGAGAACAGCAGCCGGAATCAGACCATTTCATCGACAGCAAAGATTCCAACACCGGGTATATGGAAGACCGCCATTTCCGTGAGGCAAAAGGTTGGTTCAGCTATCAGATGAGAAACAAAGATAAGAGTGCAAAGTACCTTTATCTTATTTATTTTGATGCCAATAACAACCGAACTTTGAATGTAGAAATCAATGGAATAAAAGCTATTTCTAAAAATTTCGACGGAAAAATGGGTGGCTCTCCACAATCTTTATTAATCCCGATTCCTGAATCTGAAAGTAGGAAAGAGATTCTTAATGTGAAATTTAATACAAATGAAAAATCGCTTACACCGAAAATCATCGAGGTAAGATTGCTGACCCAAATGCCAGATAAAAACTAAAAATAACTGCAGAATTCAAACTTGCTATGAAAAATAGAATCTTTTTTAAAATATTAATTGTATTCGTAGGCTCATTATGCATTTCTTTTATTGATGCAAAAATTACGCTTCCAGCATTAGTTTCAGACGGAATGGTCTTACAGCGCAACCAGAAATTAAATATCTGGGGAAAAGCTGATGCCGGAGAAAAAGTGGAAGTGAAATTCCTCAACAAAAATTATAAAACCACTGCCGACCAAACCGGAAACTGGAAAATCACACTTCCCGAGCAAAAAGCCGGAGGTCCTTACACGATGACCATCAATGAAATTATATTGAAAGATATTCTCATCGGTGATGTTTGGCTGGCTTCCGGACAATCAAATATGGAATTGCCGATGCGCAGACTGACACCGCTTTATGCTGACGAAATTAAAAATGCAAATAACCAAAACATTAGGTTTTTTACGGTTCCTCAAAAATATAATTTTAAATCACCTCAGACCGAGCTTGATGGCGGAAAATGGGAAGCAACAAATCCTCAAACGATTCTTAATTTTTCCGGAGTTGCCTATTTTTTTGCTAAAGAATTAAGCCAGAAAAATAAAGTGGCCGTTGGAATTATCCACTCAAGTTTGGGTGGTTCACCGATTCAGGCGTGGATGGATGAAAATTCTCTGAAAAAATACCCTGAATATCTGGACGAAGCTAAAAAATGGCAAAATGATGATTTAATAAAATCTACCGAATCCGGCGAACAGGCATTGAGCAAAGCTTGGTACACAGAGCTCGACCAAAGCGATGTTGGATTAAACCAACATTGGGAAAATTTCGACCTAGACGATTCTGACTGGAAAACAATGAATATTCCAGGTTCCTGGGAAGATAAGGAAGGTTCTTTCGAAGGTTCGGTTTGGTTTAGAAAAGAAATTAACTTAACTAAAAATCAGGCAGGAAAAGCCGCTTTTTTAAATTTAGGAAGAATAAAAGATGCTGATATTACCTACATCAACGGAACAAAAGTCGGAAATGTAACCTATGAATATCCGCCGCGTTGGTACGATATTCCGGCAGGAGTTTTAAAAGAAGGTAAAAACGTCATTGCTGTAAGGATTACCAACGGGAGCGGAAAAGGGCAGTTCATCGCTGACAAACCTTATTACCTTGAAATTGACGGAAATAAAATCGATTTAAAAACCGAATGGAAATATAAAATCGGTGCTAAAATGGGAAAAATGGCTCCCGGAACTACTTTTATCCGCTGGAAACCGACCGGATTGTACAATGCAATGATTAATCCGCTTATCAATTATAACATCAAAGGCGCCATTTGGTATCAAGGCGAAAGCAACACTGGAAAACCAAAAGAATACGGCGATTTGCTGACCACAATGATTCTGGATTGGCGAAATAAATGGAATCAGAAAGAGATGCCTTTTTTCACAGTACAATTAGCCAATTTTATGGAACCAAAAGCGCAGCCTATTGAAAGCAATTGGGCAGAATTAAGAGACCAACAGCGTCAGGTTTCTCTGAAAGTTCCGAACACCGGATTGGCTGTAATTATCGATATAGGAGAGTGGAACGATATTCATCCTTTAAACAAGAAAACAGTCGGTGACAGACTGGCTTTGCAGGCACTGAAAGTTGCCGACAAAAAGAATATCATCGCAGACGGACCGGTTTATCAGTCAATGAAAGTAGAAGGAAATAAAATCATTCTTTCCTTTAAAAATGGAACCGATGATTTTGCATTCGTTTCAGAACTGAAAGGTTTTGCCATCAAAGGCAAAGACGGAAAATACGAATGGGCAAAAGCAAAAATCGAAGGCAGTAAAATCATTGTCTGGAACGACACCATTTCAAATCCAATTTCAGTAAGATACGACTGGGCAGACAACCCTGATGGAAACCTTAAAAATAAGACCGGACTTCCTGCATCACCATTTACTACAGAATAATCAATTATCATTTATCAATTATAAATTATTAAAATGAACAACTCATCTCAAAAAATATCTGTCGTTGAGAAAATCGGCTACAGTTTAGGAGATTTAGCCGCCAATCTGGTTTTCCAGACGCTTGTAACCTATTTAGCTTATTTTTACACCGATATTTACGGTTTAAAGCCGGAAGATGCATCCATCATTACACTTACGGTCGGTTTATTGGCTGGTTTTGTTTTTAATCCGATGGTTGGAGCTTTGGCAGACAGAACCCGCACAAAATGGGGGAAATTCCGTCCTTGGATTTTATTAACGGCAATTCCGTTGGGTGCTGCGGCACTTTTTGCGTTCAGCACACCCGATTTTTCTTATAAAGGAAAAATGATTTATGCAGCAGTTACTTACTCAGTTTTATTATTGCTTTATGCAGCCAATAATTTACCTTACGCAGCTCTAAGTGGCGTAATTACAGGCGATATGAGCGAAAGAAACAGTATTTCATCTTACCGTTTTGTTGCCGTTATGTTTGCGCAGTTTTTCGTTCAGGTATTTATGTTGCCGATTATTTTGTCTGCGGGACACGGTGACAAAGCAGCCGGAATCGAGGTTGTAATGACCTGGCTTGCAATTATCGGAACAGTAATGTTGCTCATCACTTTTCTCACAACCAAAGAAAGAGTGATTCCAAAACCGGAACAGGAATCTACTTTAGGAGCTGATTTAAAAGATTTAAAGAAAAATAAGCCGTGGATTATTATGTTAACGGTTACAGCGTTGATTTTCATTACATTGGCAATGAAAGGCGGTTCGTATGTGTATTATTTTAACAATTATGTAGATGAAACCTCACTTCAGCAATTTATATCACCGATTACCAATTTCTTCAATTCCATTGGGATGAATTTCTTCGGAGAAGACCCTCGTTCAGCAGGTTTCGGGTTATTCAATGCAGGTGGAATCATTATGATGATTGTTGGCATCACTTTCTCGAAAAAGTTTGCAGATAAATATGGCAAAAGAGATGCATTCATCGCTTCACTTTTTATTTCAACACTATTCGTTTTAGCATTTATATTTTATCCGCCAAAATCCGTCGGATTAATGTTTTTATCCCAGGTTTTACACGGTTTCTTCTACGGAATCGGAACGCCATTACTTTGGGCGATGATTGCCGACGTTGCCGATTATTCAGAATGGAAGAACAACAGACGTGCGACAGCAATTATTTTCTCGGCAATGATGGTCGGTTTAAAAGTCGGCTTAAGCATCGGAAGTTCGCTGGTTGCTTACATCATCGGTCAGTACGGCTACATTTCTTCCGAGGGAGCGGTGAGTGTTTTACAGCCGGAAAGCGTTTCTGCAGGTGCCAAAATGCTGGTCAGCGTATTCCCGTCAATCCCGTTCTTTTTAGCTTGTGGATTGCTAATGTTCTACGAAATCAATAAGAAGAAAGAAATCGAAATCGAGCACGACCTTAAAGAAAGAAGAAAAGCGAAGGATTGAGAATATAATAAAAATTGGGCAGTTTTTCCGTCTGAATTTATCCTGAGCTAAGTCGAAGGACTCCCGCTTTTTTGTTCCGATTCGCTCAAAGCAGACTGTGAGTCATTGACTTTTTTTAAAATAATTAGAAAAATAAAATTATGAAACGAATTATAGCATTATTAGGAATTTTAACCTTAACTGTTTCGTGCAAGACAGCCAACACGGCAACTTCCAACGATTCTCTGAAAAATGCATTCAAAAATAAATTCTACATCGGAACAGCGATGAGTCTTCCGCAGATTTATGAGAAAGATGTAAAGTCTGTAGAAATTATCAAAAATCAATTCAGTTCCATTGTTGCCGAAAACTGTATGAAATCGATGTTTTTGCAGCCGGAGGAAGGAAAGTTCTTTTTTGATGACGCCGATAAATTTGTGGCTTTCGGAGAGAAAAATAAAATGTTCATCATCGGTCATACTTTGATTTGGCATTCGCAGTTACCCAAATGGTTTTTCGTAGACAAAGACGGAAAAGATGTTTCTGCTGAAGTCTTAAAACAAAGAATGAAAAATCACATTACCACCGTTGTCACCAGATACAAAGGTCGCGTAAAAGGTTGGGATGTGGTGAATGAAGCTATTATGGAAGATGGAACTTACCGTAAAAGTAAATTTTATGAGATCCTTGGCGAAGAATTTATTCCGTTGGCTTTCCAGTACGCTCAGGAAGCAGACCCGAATGCAGAACTCTATTACAATGATTATAACGAATGGCATCCCGGAAAAGTTAAAACTGTAAGCAAAATGGTTCAGACTTTAAAATCCAGGGGAATCCGAATCGATGGAGTAGGAATGCAGACCCACGTTGGTATTGATACACCAACCCTTGACGAATACGAAAAAGCAATTCTTGACTACACAGCAAACGGCGTAAAAGTAAATATTACTGAAATGGAAATCAGCGCACTTCCCTCACCGTGGGGAACTTCTGCCAACGTTTCCGATAAGGTAGAATATGAAGCAAAAATGAATCCTTACACAGCCGGACTTCCCGAAAATGTAAAAACAGAATGGGAAAACCGTTACCTGGATTTTTTCAGATTATTCCTGAAACATCAGGATAAAATCAGAAGAGTAACCTTGTGGGGAACTACCGATGCACAATCCTGGAAAAACGATTTTCCGGTAAAAGGCAGAACCGATTATCCGTTACTTTTCGACCGGAATAATCAGGCAAAACCTGTAGTAGAAAAAATCATTCAGTTAACAAAAGAAAAATAATGCAGCTTCAAACCTTATAGGTTTTCAAAACCTATAAGGTTAAAAAAATAATCTGCAAATCACAAAAATGTTTCTCTCGCAGACTTAGCGAATTAAGTAGATTTTTATTTAAATAATCTGCAAATCTGTGAGAAAATAAAATTTATCAGTCTATTATCTTAACATCTAAATTAAAATGAAAAAAGCAAAATATCTATTCCCGAAAGATTATATGGCAGACCCGTCCGTACACGTTTTTGAAGGCAAAATTTACATTTATCCATCACACGACCGTGAAAGCGGAATCGAAGAAAATGACAACGGAGACCATTTTGATATGAACGATTATCACGTTTTCTCGTTGGATGATGTGGAAAACGGCGAAATCACAGACCACGGTGTTGTCCTTTCGGTAAAAGATATTCCTTGGTCGGGAAGGCAATTGTGGGATTGTGATGTGGCATTCAAAAATGGAAAATATTATATGTATTTTCCGTTAAAAGATAAAAATGACATCTTCAGAATCGGTGTTGCGGTAAGTGACAAACCTTACGGACCATTTATTCCGGAGAAACATCCGATGTTGGGAAGTTATAGCATCGACCCTTGTATTTTTGAAGAAAACGGAAGACATTATATGTATTTTGGCGGAATCTGGGGCGGACAATTGCAGCGTTACAGAAACAACAAAGCCTTAGAATCTGCAGTAATTCCAAATGATAACGAACCGGCAATTCCTTCAAAAGTTGTTTTATTGAGCGATGATATGCTGGAGTTTGGAGAAGAGCCGAAAGATATTTTAATTCTTGACGAAAATGGAAATCCATTGCTTCACGGCGACAAACACCGCTTTTTCGAAGCGTCCTGGATGCATAAATACAACGGCAAATATTATTTCTCATATTCTACCGGCGATACGCATTTGATTTGTTATGCCACAGGCGACAGTCCTTATGGTCCCTTTACTTTTCAGGGAGAAATTCTGACGCCTGTCATTGGTTGGACAACCCATCACAGCATTGCTGAATTCAAAGGAAAATGGTATCTGTTTTTCCACGACTCTGTTCCGAGTGAAGGAAAAACCTGGCTCAGAAGTATGAAGGTAATCGAACTTGAATATGACAACGATGGTAAAATTAAAGCCATTGAAGGTTTAGAAGAATAATCTATAAAAAGTCCCGAAGGGACGATTTAACGAAGGATAGGATGAAATCCTATTATCAATAGGAACGGGCTTTAGCCCGTTTAAAGATGAAGAGATACAATTTGGCTTTAGCCAAAACTTATTTAAATAAAAATTAAAAGAAAATCTAATGCGCTATTTCCGACTGTATATCCTATTATTTTTAATGATCCCATTAACCATTTTCGCAGAAGACGGCAGTCAGCTTTGGCTTCGGTTTCCGGCAAGGAACGGAATTTCGACAGAAAAAATCATTTCCAAAGGAAACAATCCGACTTTAAATATCGCCAAAAAAGAATTAATGAATCATTGGCAAGGTCAGGAAATTGAACTTCGAACCGACAAATCATTAAAAAATCTGAAAGGCGGTTATACCATAAAATCACTTCAAAATAAACTGGTCATTTCTGCCGAAAAAGAAATCGGACTGTTGTATGGAGTCTATCATATTTTACGTTTGCAGCAGACAAAATCAGCATTAACAAATCTGAATATTACCGAAAAACCTTCCTACGATATCAGAATTCTCAACCATTGGGATAATCTTGATGGCACAATAGAACGCGGTTACGCCGGACATTCGCTTTGGAAATGGGAAGATTTGCCGAACACCATTTCGCCGAGGTACGAAGAGTATGCAAGAGCCAACGCTTCGATTGGAATTAATGCAACTGTTCTCAATAATGTGAATGCTTCACCAAATATGCTCCGTAAAGACTATCTTGAAAAGGTAAAAATTCTCGCAGACATCTTCAGACCTTATGGAATAAAAGTTTATTTATCAGTCAATTTTTCGTCGCCTAAAGTTTTGGACGGATTGGAAAATTCTGACCCGTTGAATAAAGATGTTCAAAAATGGTGGAAAGATAAAGCATCAGAAATTTATAAATTAATTCCTGACTTCGGAGGATTTTTAGTGAAAGCCAATTCGGAAGGACAGCCGGGACCGCAGGATTACGGAAGAACCCACGCAGACGGCGCCAATATGATGGCTGACGTTTTGAAACCTCACGGCGGAATCGTAATGTGGAGAGCGTTTGTGTACAGTCCGAGCAAAGAAGACCGTGCAAAACAGGCTTATCTGGAATTTGTTCCGCTAGACGGGAAATTCAGAGATAATGTGATTGTTCAGATTAAAAACGGACCTGTTGATTTTCAGCCTCGTGAAGCATTCAATCCACTTTTTGGAGCTTTGAAAAAAACTTCCGAAATGGTTGAATTTCAAATTACTCAGGAATACTTAGGGCAAGCCAATCATCTGGTTTACCTTGCTCCTTTATTCAAGGAAACTTTGGACAGTAATACTTATTCTGACGGAAAAGGTTCTACAATTGCGAAAATTACAGACGGAACTTTAAGACCTGTAAAATTAACCGCGATTTCTGCTGTTGCAAACATTGGGGAAGACAAAAACTGGACGGGACATCATTTTGCACAGGCCAATTGGTACGCTTTCGGACGTTTAGCTTGGAACCACGATTTGACTTCGGAACAGATTTCCGACGAATGGATTAAAATGACCTTCACTGACAACGAAAAATTCCTCAATCCTGTAAAACAAATGATGCTCACTTCAAGGGAAACGGCGGTAGATTATATGATGCCACTTGGTTTGCACCATATTTTTGCAGGAATGCACCATTACGGACCGGAACCGTGGGGTGATTATAAAGGTACGAGAGCAGACTGGTCACCGGTATACTATCATCAGGCAAATGCGCAGGGTTTAGGTTTTGACAGAACCAAAACGGGAAGCAATGCTGTTTCACAATATTTCCCTCCACTCAACGACATCTACGGAAATATCAAAACGACTCCCGAAAACCTTATTCTCTGGTTTCATCACGTTCCGTGGGATTATCAGATGAAAGACGGTAAAACCTTGTGGGAAGAACTATCATACAAATATGATACAGGTGTAAAAAATGTCAGAGACTATCAGAAAATCTGGGACAAAATGCAGCCTTATGTTGATGAAGAAAGATTTACCGAAGTTCAATCAAAATTAAAGATTCAGGCAAAAGATGCCGTTTGGTGGAAAGATGCGTGTCTGCTGTATTTCCAGACGTTTTCAAAAATGCCGATTCCTTACGACATAGAAAGACCGGTTCACGAACTGGAAGATTTGAAGAAAATCAAACTCCCAATGGGTCATCACAATTAAATAAAAATTTAAGCAACAACTTTCTGAATCTTTTTAAGACAGGAAATTGTTTGTTTTATTTATTAAGTGTAAATTTAACGCTTAAAATACAATTTAAAATATAAACATTCACTTTGATAAATTATAATCAAATTTCAACAACACCTTTGTCATTCCGTGGGAATCTAAACTGCTTTATTCTTGCTGTGTTGAGATTCCCACGGAATGACAAAAGAGTGCTGAATGGAATGAAATAATCAAACCTAATAACTGAACTAATAACCAATAAAATAATTAATAACAAATAAAAATCTACATATGAAATTTTTTATCGACACTGCCAATCTGGATCAGATAAAAGAAGCTAACGATTTGGGAATTCTGGATGGCGTAACTACCAATCCATCCTTGATGGCAAAAGAAGGAATCAGCGGAACAGAAGCTATTTTGCAACATTACAAAGACATTTGCGAAATTGTAGACGGCGATATTTCTGCGGAAGTCCTATCTACAACATATGAAGAAATGATTGCAGAAGGCGAAATTCTGGCAGCAATTCATCCAAATATCGTTGTGAAAATTCCAATGATAAAAGATGGTGTAAAAGCTCTCAAATATTTTTCCAACAAAGGAATCAAAACCAATTGCACCTTGATTTTCTCTGCCGGACAAGCTCTTTTAGCCGCAAAAGCAGGTGCGAGTTACGTTTCTCCGTTTTTGGGAAGATTGGATGATATTTCGACAGACAGTTTGAATCTTATTGAAGAAATCCGTCTTATTTTCGATAATTATGGCTACGAAACAGAAATTTTAGCGGCTTCCGTAAGACACAGTATGCACATCATCAATTGTGCGAAAATTGGTGCTGATGTCGTGACTTGTCCGATTCAGCCGATTCTTTCCTTGTTAAAACATCCTTTAACAGATTCAGGACTGGAGCAGTTCATCAAAGATTCACAAAAAATGCAATAGTTTATGCAGCACGATATTTCAAAACTCAATCATATCGCTTCGCAGGTCAGAAGGGATATTGTAAGAATGGTTCACGCTTGTCAATCCGGTCATCCTGGCGGTTCGCTCGGATGTGCAGATTTTTTGGTCGCACTTTATTTTGATGCGATGAAAAGAAAAGAAGGATTCGATATGAAAGCCAAAGGCGAAGACGTATTTTATCTTTCTAACGGTCATATTTCACCTGTTTTTTACAGCGTTTTGGCGCACGCAGGTTATTTTGATAAGTCAGAACTGGCAACTTTCAGAAAACTGAATTCAAGATTGCAGGGACATCCCACCACGCACGAGCATCTTCCAGGCGTTCGTATTGCTTCCGGTTCTCTGGGGCAAGGAATGTCTGTGGCAATTGGTCACGCAGTCGGAAAAAAACTGAATAAAGATAAAAATCTTGTGTTCACCCTTCACGGCGACGGCGAATTGCAGGAAGGGCAGAACTGGGAAGCCATAATGTATGCCTCTCACAATAAGGTTGATAATTTGATTGCAACGATAGATTACAACGGTCAGCAGATTGATGGCCCGACTTCAAAAGTCCTTTCTTTGGGTAATCTTAAAACCAAATTCGAAGCCTTCGACTGGAAAGTTCTCGAAGTGGAAAACGGAAACGATATGGAAGAAATTCTTAAAGTTCTGGACGAAGCAAAATCATTGACCGGACAAGGTCAACCAATTTGTATTCTCCTGAAAACAGGAATGGGTCACGGTGTAGATTATATGATGGGAAGCCACGCGTGGCACGGAAAAGCGCCTAACGATGAGCAATTGGAAAAAGCACTAGGCCAACTCGAAGAAACTTTAGGAGATTATTAAATTTAGTTGTTTGTTGATAGTTTTTAGTTGATAGAAAAAAAACTACTTTACTTTCTGACAACCATCAACAGACAACCATCAACCAAAAATAATACAATGAAAAAATATACCTACACAGAAAAAAAAGATACCCGAAGTGGTTTCGGAGCCGGTCTTGCAGAACTGGCAGACAAAAATCCTGATGTCGTGGCACTTTGCGCTGATCTTATCGGTTCTTTGAAAATGGAAAAATTTATCGAAAAAGCACCGGAACGTTTTTTCCAGATTGGAATTGCCGAAGCCAATATGATTGGGATCGCAGCTGGCTTAGCGATAGAAGGAAAAATTCCGTTCACGGGAACATTTGCCAACTTTTCTACCGGAAGAGTTTATGATCAGATTCGTCAGTCGGTGGCGTATTCCGATAAAAATGTAAAAATTTGTGCTTCTCACGCCGGATTGACTTTAGGTGAAGATGGCGCAACACACCAGATTCTGGAAGACATCGGATTAATGAAAATGCTTCCCGGAATGACGGTCATCAATACCTGCGATTATAACCAGACCAAAGCGGCAACTATTGCCATTGCAGATTACGAAGGTCCGGTTTATCTGCGTTTCGGAAGACCTGTGATTCCTGTTTTTACAGACGAAAATCAAACATTCGAAATCGGGAAAGCCTGGATGGTCAACGAAGGAAAAGACGTAACCATCATTGCCACAGGACATCTGGTTTGGGAGGCCATAAAAGCCGGAGAAATCCTGGAAGAGCAGGGAATTGATGCCGAAATTATTAATATTCATACCATCAAACCTTTGGATACTGAAGCAATTTTAAAATCAGTAAAGAAAACAGGTTGCGTTGTAACTGCCGAAGAACACAACAGATTAGGCGGTTTAGGCGACAGCGTTGCTCAACTTTTGATTACAGAATATCTTGCACCTCAGGAATATGTAGCTGTAAACGACAGCTTCGGAGAAAGCGGAACTCCAGACCAACTGATGGAAAAATATGGATTGACCGCCAATGACATTGTTGAAGCCGCAAAAAAAGTAATGAAAAGGAAATAATTAATTTTTAAATATTGATTACTAATAATACACAAAGGCTTCGACAGGCTCAGCGTGACATTTCTACTACAAGCATCCGATTTTAAGCGATGTCAGGCTGAGCTTGTCAAAGCCTTAAACGTTTTTCTATTTAAACATTACTAGAATATCAATAGAAACGGGCTAAAGCCCGTTTTTAATATGAATAATTAAACTGGCTTTAGCCAAAATATATTATAAAAAAGCCATAAATTGCAGTCATCTATGCAGGAGAAATTAATCAATCATACCAAAGAGGCGTTTCAATCAGCCTTTCAATCTGAGCCTGAAAGTTTTTTTCTGGCTCCGGGAAGAATTAATATTATCGGTGAACACGTTGATTACAGCGATGGCTTCGTACTTCCTGCCGCCATCGACAAACATATTTGTTTTGCTGTCAAAAAGGTGGAAGACTCAGAAATCTGTACTTTTTTTGCAAAAGATTTTAATGAATCCTTCAGTTTTAATATTCATCAAAAACAGACTCCGGTTGAGCAAACCTGGGCTAATTATTTGCTGGGTGTTTTCAATGCAATCCAGGAAAGCGGTAAAGAGATTGGCGGTTTGCAGGTTGCCTTCAGCAGTACGATTCCGATGGGTTCCGGCTTGTCGTCTTCGGCAGCTTTGGAATGTGGGTTTGCCTATATTCTCAATCAGGTTTTCGATTTAAATTTATCTAAAAAAGATTTGGCGCTGATTGGTCAGAAATCCGAACATACCTTTGTTGGTGTAAAGTGTGGAATTATGGACCAATTTGCATCCGTTTTCGGTAAAGAACACCAAGTAATTATGCTCGACTGCAATTCTCTGGAACATCAGTATTTTGAAGCTAATATCGAAGGTTACAGTCTGGTGCTTTTCGACAGTTGTGTAAAACATACGCATCTTACTTCCGGCTACAACGACCGAAGAAAAGATGTTGATAACGGGAAAAAAGTTTTGTGGGAAAAGTTTCCTGAAATAGAGAAATTCAGAGATTTCAGCTTTTCAATGCTGGATGAAGTGAGGACAGAAATAGGAGAGACGTCTTACAAAAGATGTCTGTATCTTTTGAAAGAAATAAAAAGAGTAGAAAAAGCTGCAAAAGCTTTATCAGAAGGAGATGTGAAATATTTAGGACAGCTTCTAATCGAAACGCATTCCGGGCTTTCTACTGAATTTGAAGTGAGCTGTGACGAACTTGATTTTATGGTGGAAGAAACTTTAAAAGAAAACGGCGTTTTGGGTGCAAGAATAATGGGTGGCGGCTTTGGCGGATGCAGCATCAATCTTATTAAAGATGAAAATGTGGATGAAGTGATTAAAAACATCAGTGCAAAATACAGAGCAGATTTTGACATCGAAATGAAAGTGTACCGTGTAAAAATATCAGATGGAATTAATGAATACAAAAGAAATGAATTCGTCGTTTAATCAAAAGCAGCACCCTCACAGAAGATATAATCCGCTTTTGGATGAGTGGATTTTGGTTTCCCCACAACGAGCCAACCGACCTTGGCAAGGACAAACCGAAAAAGTTGCCGAAGAAAAACTTCCTGCTCACGACCCGAATTGCTACCTGTGTTCAGGAAATATACGTGTGAATGGTGATAAAAATCCTGACTATAAAGGTGTTTTTGTTTTTGACAATGACTTTGGTTCTTTGATGAAAGATGATGTTGAATTTTCTGAAGAACAATCTGATTTTTTTTCATTAAAGCCGGAACGTGGTATCAACAGAGTCATTTGTTTTTCGGAAAATCATAGTCTCACTTTACCGGAAATGGAAGTCGATGATATAAAAAAAGTGGTAGATGTTTGGCAAGAGCAATATAAAGATTTAGGTTCTGAAGATTACATCAATCACGTTCAGATTTTTGAAAATAAAGGAAGCGTGATGGGATGCAGCAATCCGCATCCGCACGGACAGATCTGGGCGCAGTCTTCGATTCCGTCGACAGTTTTGAGAACGCAGGAAAATCTTAAAAAATATTTCGAGAAAAACGGAAGTTCGCTTCTGGAAGATTATGTCAAAAAAGAATTAGAAGCCGGAGAAAGAATCATTCTTGAAAATGAGGATTTTGTTGCATTAGTTCCGTTTTGGGCAGTCTGGCCTTACGAAACAATGATTATCAGCAAAAGAAAAGCGGAAAATATTCTGCAGTTTTCTGATTCAGAAAAGCTTTCATTGGCTGAGATTATTAAAAATTTAACCACAAAATACGACAATCTTTTTGAGATTTCTTTTCCATATTCAGCAGGAATTCATCAGTCTCCAACGGATGGAAAACCCCATCCTGAATGGCATTTTCATATGCATTTTTATCCGCCATTGCTGCGTAATGCCGAAGTGAAAAAATTTATGGTCGGCTACGAAATGCTGGCAGAACCGCAACGTGATATTACACCTGAACAAAGTGCGGAGATATTGAAGAATCTTTCTGATGTACATTATAAAAGTAAGTAAAAAGATAGTTTTATCTTTGCACCGCTTTTATTAATCATAGAAAATCAACCGATTTTTCTATAAAATTAAATTTATGAACGACATTAAACTGATTATCACAGATATGGACGGGACTTTTCTTAATTCAAATTACGAAGTCAGTCCGGATTTTCCTGCAGTCTATGATGAACTTAAAAAAAGAAATATCCTTTTTGTTCCTGCTAGTGGCAGACAAATGCCCGGGATTACGCAGTATTTTACAGAAATTGAAGAGGAGATTGGTTTTATTGCAGAAAATGGTGGTTACGTGATTTATAAAAATGAAGAATTGTTTGCGGACAAATTAGAACATCAATTCGTTGTTGACATTATTAAAACCATTCGGGAAATTCCTGGCGCCAGAGCGGTGTTATCTGCCAAAAAGAAAGCGTATTATGAAAGTGACGATGCGACCTTTGTGAATTATTTCACCAGATATTACACAGAAAATCAGAAGGTCGATGATTTGACTTTGGAAGTGGATGATGATGCTTTCAAGATTGCGATTTACCATCCGGAAGGTTCGGAGAAAAATATTTATCCATATTTAAAACATTTTGAAGATGAAAATCTGGAGGTTGTTGTTTCAGGACAATATTGGGTAGATGTAATGAACCGTGATATCAATAAAGGAAAAGCCTTAGAAATACTTCAGAAAAAACTGAATATTCTTCCGTCCCAAACAATGGCTTTCGGTGATTATATGAATGATATTCAGATGCTTAAAAATTCAAAATATTCTTACGCAATGGAAAATGCACATCCTTCGGTAAAAGAAGCGGCGAATTTCGAGGCTGGAAATAATGATGGTTTTGGGGTTTTGGAGGTTATTGAGGATTATTTAAAATTACCAATGGATTGTAAGTAAATTAGTTTCATAAATACATAATTTGTTAGTTATTCAAATCTATTTTCTTAATCACCTTCAACATATCAATTCCCTTACCCAAAACTGGTTTGAAAATATCTCCTTTCTCTTTCAATCTTTCCAAAGAATTATGAATATTGAAGTCAGTCGGTTTCAAACCTTTTTTAACTTCACTCCATTCCAAAGGCATTGAAACGGTGGCGCCTTTTTTTGGACGAAGGCTGTAAACACTTGCCAAAGTCTGTCCGCGACGATTCTGAAGATAATCGAGATAAATTTTATTCTTATCGCGTTTCTGAAGACTTCTTTCAAGCGTCGTCAAATCCGGTAATTTCTGCTTAACCATCTGCATCAGAAGATGCCCAAAATCTTTCACTTGATCGTAAGAATATTTTGCATTCATCGGAATATAAATGTGTATTCCTGAACTACCCGAAGTTTTCGGATAACCTTCAATTCCGGCTAAATCTAGTATCTCTTTGACAGCCTGAGCCGTTTCTATCACATCTTCAAACGTATTTTTGTCAGATGGATCAAGATCTAGAACCAAGTAATCCGGATTGTCGGCTTTTTGGATTTTGCTCGTCCAAATATTCAATTCTATGCAACCAAGATTGTTAAGATAGGCCATAGTTTCTTTGTCATTGCAAATGATATAATTGATGTATTTATCCGAACTTTCTGAGAAAACTTTCTGTGTTTCTATCCAACTCGGCGTTTCTTCGGAAGCATCTTTTTGGAAAAAACTCATTCCGTCGATTCCGTTCGGATAACGGTTCATAGATTGTGGACGATTTTTTAAATGTGGTAAGATATACTTCGAAATACTTTGATAAAACTCAATCACATCGCCTTTTGTGACATCATCATCAGGAAAATATATTTTATTTTGATTGGTCAATTTCAATTCCTGTTTCCCTATTTTTTTGTTGATGTCTTCTTTTGAAGTTCTTTTTTTAGGTTCAGATTTCTTCATTGTTTCTTGTTTTGATTGATTTTCAGAATTGAATGTCACATCATTCGGTTCAATGTCATCACGGAGTCTCAGGAAAATCGGATGTCTGTAAATGTAGTCTTTCGTCAGCTCGGTAAATTTGATTTCCGCAATCAGTTCTGGCCTTATCCAAGTCGCTTTGGTATTGGTTTTTGGTGTTATTTTAAAAACCGATTTTTCTTTAATGAGAGGTTGCATTTTATGATAAATTTCAGAAAGCGACTTATCGTTAAAACCACCACCCGTGTGACCGCAGAAAACCATTTCACCATTCAGATATTTACCCAAAATCAACGCTCCGAATTTCTTGCGAGAACCTTTCGGCTCTGTAAATCCGCAGACAATTGCTTCATCACTTTTATTTATTTTTATTTTCAGCCATTCAGAACTTCGGAGATTTTCTTTATAAAGACTGTCGGTTTTTTTGGCAACAATGCCTTCCAAGCCTAATTCTTTTGAAACTTCGAAAAACTCTTTCCCGTTTTCCAAAATATGATCACTGAATTTGATGACATCATTTTCTACTAACGCGTCTTTCAACAATTCCCGTCGTTGCAAATAGGACAAGTTTTCCGTCGAATGTCCATTCAGCCAAAGCAAATCAAAGACCTGAAAAGCCAATGCCAGATTAGGATTGTCACCAATTTTTTGAAGCCATTGGAAATTTGGTTTTCCTTTATCGTCGTAAGCAACAATTTCGCCATCCAAAATCATATGATGTTCCTGAAGTTTAAGCGAATTGGTTACTTTATTAAATTTTTGAGAAAAATCGATTCCATTTCGGGAGTATAATCTGATGTCATCTTTTCGTAAATCTGCAATCGCGCGATATCCGTCCCATTTTATTTCAAACGCCCATTCTTTATCATCAAAGGCTTTGTCAGACACTTTACAAAGCATTGGTTTGATGAATTCTGACCATTTTTTTGCGCCGGAAAGTACGGGAGCATAATTTTTGAAAGACTTTATACCTTCGGATGAATTATTTTTTTTTTACCGTCTTTCTCGGCGAGATAAGCGGTTACTTTGGAGGTTTTCAGCGTGTGTTCTTCGGCGTCATAATCTTCATCGACAGCAAATTTATCTTTATGTTTGATAAGAAGCCAGGCGTTATCATCTTTCGGATTTTTAATTTTAACTAATGCAAATTCTCCTTTCAGTTTTTTACCGTGAAGAATAAATTTTAAAGATTGTTTATGCAACTCGGCTCGCATTACCAAATCATCCGTTTTTCCTGTCACTTTTTCAATTGGTTCATAAGTTCCTTCATCCCAAATCTCAACTTCGCCGGCACCATAATTTCCTTTCGGAATCGAACCTTCGAAAGTTCTGTAGGAAAACGGATGGTCTTCCACCATCATTGCCAATCGCTTGTCGGAAGGATTGAGCGACGGACCTTTCGGAACAGCCCAACTTTTCAAAACGCCTTCCATTTCCAGCCGAAAATCGTAGTGAAGTCTAGAAGCTGCGTGTCTCTGAATCACGAATTTCAACTTCTTACCACTCGCTTTTTCCTTTCCTTCAGGTTCCGAAGTTTCTTTAAAATTCCGCTTTTTATTGTAATCCTCAAGTGCCATTTTTAATAATTTATTGATAATGAATTATGATTGATCTTTTGTCTTTTGTCTTGAATCTTTCTTACCCAACTTTTTTCTTGCCTTTCTCCAAACTTGCTTTCAGCATTGCCATCAAATCCGTGGCTTTACCTTCCGGCTCTTTCACTTCTGTTAATTTGATTTTTTTACCTTTTGCTTTTTGCTTGATGATTTTCAGAAGGTCAGCATTGTATGTATCTTTATATTGTGACGGATCAAATTCTGTTGCCAAGGATTTGATGAGTTGTTCCGCCATTTTCAGTTCTGCAGGTTTTGGAGTGCTTCCGGTTGGGATTTTTAAATCTTCATAAGCACGCATTTCGGTTGGATAACGCATTCTGTTAACCATCAGAATTTTGTCTTCGTAAGGTCGGATTAAGCATAAAATTTCACGTTCTCTTAAAACGAATGAACCCATTCCGGCCATTTTTGTTTTGATTAATGATTTCAATAATAATTTATAAGCGGCTTCGCCATTTTTCTGAGGTTCCAAAAAGTAAGGTGTTTCAAAAAGTGCGGTGTCAACTTCTGATTCTTTGACAAATTGATTGATGCTAAGAATTTTTGATTTCTCAGGACTTGCAGCCGCAAAATCCTCATCTTCCAAAACGATATATTTATCTTCTATTTTAAAACCTTTCACAATATTTTCCCAAACCACTTCTTTTCCGGTATTGGCATTCACTCTTTTGAATTTGATATTGCTCAAATCTTTGCTGTCCAGCATATCCAAATCCAAAGTGCTGGAGTCTGTTGCCGAATATAATTTGATGGGAATATTGACAAGTCCAAAACCGATGGCGCCGTTCCAAATTGCTCTCATATAGATGTTTTGATTTGATATTAATAATGCATAATAATTATCTACTTTATACAATAAATATTCCATCGATGAATTATCATTAAAAAATAAAAGCTTTGTTTATGATTCAAATCATAAAGCAGCCGTATTCTTCTATCTAACTTTGATCTTACCAAAATAAAATTTATGAAAAAGTTAATCCTAGTATCTGTAATCGGATTACTATTCAGTTGCAAGGAGAAAAACTCCAACGAGAATTATCAGTCTGATTCTCTTTCTGTTGCTAATGGTCAAAACGACTCATTATCCAATTCCTCGTCAATGGATAACACGCCAGTTCCGGATAGCAGTAATCTCAATTCCAGCTCCACATCGCCTTCTGACACGGTCTCTACAAAAAGAGATTCGTTAGGACGACGTTAATTGAAAGCCTAAATTTTTCATTCCAATAGAGTTATGACAATTAATTTGTCGAAAAATAACCTTATCAATTTATTTGACAAGGTTATTTCTGTATTTTGTATATGGTTGATTATCAATTTATTGGAATGGTTTTTGTACGTCACATAAAATCAAAGTAAAATTTAGTTTAATCATTCATTGTTTTTGGAAGTTGGAACTTTTAGAATCATAAGAAAAAAAATAAAGCATTATGGTTATAGAAGAAGTAATATTAGAATCGGTCGGTGCAGATGCGGAAGATTACGCTGCAGGCAGTACCATTTTTTCGGAAGGTAGTACGCCTTCGTATTATTTTCAGATTGTAGAGGGCGAGGTCAAGTTGAATAATTACAACGAAGACGGAAAAGAGATCATTCAGGATATTTTGGAAAGCGGACAAAGTTTAGGAGAGTCGATGTTGTTTATGGAGAAGCCTTATCCTGTGAATGCTATTGCTTTATTATCTTGTAAAATCCTTAAATTATCCAAACAAAAATTCTTTCAATTATTGGAAAATAATCCGGAAAAATATTTGAATATGATTAAAAGTATTTCCAGTTCTATGTATTTTAGATACATTATGGGGCAATACTTGACTTCTCAAAATCCGGTTTCCAAACTCAAAGCATTTATGGATTATCTTAAATCTCTGCAGTCTGACTGCAAAGAGCCTTATACTTTTCAAGTTCCATTGACAAGGCAACAAATAGCCAATTTTACAGGCTTATGTGTGGAAACGACTATCAGAACTCTGAAGATGATGGAAAGGAAAAATATCGTTAAAATTCGGAATCACAAGGTTCTTTATTAATCAATAAATCAACATTATTTTTATTAATAATACATTCAATTTTTTTGAGTGATGATAACTATTATCCAATCAAACTAAAATATTCTTATGAAAAATCAACAAAACATAGTTATTATAGGTGGAGGATTCGCAGGAGTTGAATTGGCAGAACGTCTTCTGAAATCTGAACTGAATTACAACATCACTTTAGTTGATAAAAATAATTATAATTTCTTTCCGCCATTGTTGTATCAGGTAGCGACAGGTTTTTTGGATGTTTCGAATATCAGTTATCCGTTCAGAAAACATTTCAGGTCAGATAAGAGATTCTCATTTATTATGGGAAGTTTGGAAGAAATTATTCCTCAGAAAAATAAAATCATCCTGAGTTGTGGCGAGCTTTTTTACAGCAAGCTGATTCTAGCAAGCGGAACTGTGACCAATTATTTTGGTAATCAAAGTATTCAGGAAAATTCTTTACCGATGAAAACTGTTGCCGATGCCATTAATCTTAAAAATAGAATTTTGGAAAGACTCGAAAAAGCTTCCAAAACGGATGACAATAATCTTCGAAAAAAACTAACCACATTCGTAATTGCCGGCGGTGGACCGACTGGTGTAGAAGTCGCCGGAATGCTGAGCGAATTGAGACAAAATATCTTATACAAAGATTATCCGGAATTAAAAAATTCGGCATTCGACATTTATTTAATAGATGGTTTGCCTAATATTCTGGCGCCAATGAGCAAAGAATCGCAACAATATGCAAAGAAAACTTTGGAAAATAGTGGCGTCATTATCCAATTAGGACAAAATGTGAAAGATTATAATGATGGTGTAGTTCATTTGGCAGACGGAAGTTCGATAATCAGTGAAAATCTGATTTGGACTGCGGGCGTGACGGCTCAAAAATTCAAAGGTCTGCCTGATGAATCTTATGGAAAAGGAAACCGATTGCTGGTCAATTCTTTTAATGAACTGATTGGAAATCCAGAGATTTTTGCGGTGGGAGATACTTGTCTGATGACTTCGGATTCGGAGTTTCCGCAAGGTCATCCGCAGTTGGCGCAGGTTGCCATCCAGCAAGGTAGATTGTTGGCGAGGAACATTATTTTGAATCAAACAGGGAAAGAAAGAAAAGCATTTAGTTACAATGACAAAGGTTCCATGGCGATTATCAAACGAAACAGAGCTGTTGCCGACCTTCCGGCACCGTTCAAACATTTTAACGGATTTATCGCTTGGCTGATGTGGATTTTTGTCCATCTGATGTCGCTCATCAATATTAGAAATCGGATTATGACATTCTTCAACTGGATGAATTCTTACACGACAAGAGATCAGCCGTTGCGAATGATTATCGATCCGTCAAAAAAATAAGTTTTAATGTTTCATCTCAAATTCAACTTATGTTCATCAAAGTTTTTACGTCTGTCAATAATTTTATTTTGGTTAATGTCAACCACATCGTTTACATTAATCCGAGAAATGCCAATCGAGGTTGTACCATAATTTTGGACACCGGAGTCCGCTTGGATTCTGTAGAAGATTATGAGGTTTTATTGAAACAATTAAAAATTTGAAATTTAACCGCTTCTATGACTCAAATCATAAAATTTGTTCATCATTCACTTATAATTTTGGATTAACCAAAAATAAATTATTATGAAAAAGTTATTTGTAATTTCCTCAGTTTTATTACTGTTCAGTTGTAACAGCAACAAATCTTCTGAAACCTCAGAATCCGTAGCAATGGACAGCACCAAGATGAATTCTGATTCTATTAATACTTCCTCTCTGCCAACCACAGACACTATTTCTACAAATTTGCAAAATGACTCGATGTCTGTAAAAACAGATTCGGTTAATAAACGCTAATCCTAAGATTTCATATTTATAAAAACCTCACTATTTACTTAGTGGGGGATTTTTGTTTTAATTGTAATTAATTGATAGTCAATATGTTGGAATGAAATTTGCAACCTTTTACGAAAAATATTCTTACATAATGAAAAATAACGATTTACCTAAAAATTCGAAGGTCGAACAACTTCAAGACCACACGACTGACAATGAAGGTCAAGTACTATCAACCAATCAAGGTCTGAAAATCAACAACAATCAGGATTCTCTAAAATCTGGAGAAAGAGGGCCGAGTTTGCTGGAAGATTTTATTCTCAGAGAAAAAATCACACACTTTGACCATGAAAGAATCCCTGAAAGAATTGTTCACGCAAGAGGTTCCGGCGCACACGGCGTTTTCAAATTGACTCAAAGTCTGGAGAAATATACCAAAGCCAAGTTCCTTACCGAAGTTGGGCAAGAAGTTCCAGTTTTTGTGAGATTTTCGACGGTTGCAGGCAGCCGGGGAAGTACAGATTTGGCCAGAGATGTGAGAGGATTTGCGGTTAAATTTTACACCGATGAAGGTAATTATGATTTGGTGGCGAATAATATGCCCGTATTTTTCATTCAGGATGCAATGAAGTTTCCGGATTTGGTTCACGCTGTAAAACCTGAACCGGATAACGAAATTCCACAAGCGGCTTCTGCGCACGATACATTCTGGGATTTTATTTCATTGATGCCCGAAAGTATGCATATGATTATGTGGCTGATGAGCGACCGCGCCATCCCGAGAAGCTACCGTATGATGGAAGGTTTCGGCGTTCATTCCTTCAAATTTATCAATAGTGAAGGCGATGTTCATTTCGTTAAATTCCACTTCAAACCGAAATTGGGCGTACATTCCGTGGCTTGGGACGAGGCGACAAAAATCTCAGGGAAAGACCCCGATTTTCACAGAAGAGACCTTTGGGAAGCCATTGACAATGGTGCGTTTCCGGAATGGGAATTTGGAGTTCAGTTGATTCCTGAAGAAAATGAAAACGATTTTGATTTTGACCTTCTCGATCCAACGAAATTAGTTCCCGAAGAATTGGTTCCGGTTCAAATCATCGGAACATTAACTTTAAATAGAAATCCGGATAATTTCTTTGCGGAAACGGAACAGATTGCTTTCCACCCGGGACATTTGGTTCCAGGAATCGATTTCAGTAATGACCCTTTATTGCAAGGCCGATTATTTTCTTATACCGATACGCAATTATCCAGATTAGGTTCTCCCAATTTCCACGAAATCCCAATTAACAGGTCAGTTAATACCGTTCATAATAATCAGCGCGATGGTCATATGCGTCAACAAATTGTGAAAGGAAAAGTGAGTTATGAACCCAATTCTATCGGTGGCGGATGTCCGTATCAGGCGATGATGAAAGATGGCGGATTTGCTTCGCATGCAGAAAGAATCGATGGACATAAAATCCGTGCAAGAAGCGAAAGTTTTGTTGATCATTATTCTCAAGCCAAATTGTTTTACAACAGCCAGTCTGAGCCCGAAAAAACACATTTGCAAAAAGCCTTGATTTTCGAATTGTCAAAGGTAACGATTCCTGCAATCAGAGAAAGATTGGTTGGTCAGTTGTTGTTCATCAACAAAGATTTGGCTGTAACTGTTGCTAAAAAAGTAGGCGTGGATGTCGTGAAATTGAAACAACCCAACGGCAGTATTCCTGCAGACACAGACCCAAAAACCTTACAAAGTAAAGAGATTGAACCAAGTATTGCTGCTTCAGAAGCATTGAGTATGAAAAATACGGCAAAAAATTCCATAGAAAGCAGAGTCATTGGGTTTATTATGGAAGATGGCGTGAATGCAACCGATGTTCAGATGTTGAAATCAAAATTGGAAAAGAAAGGCGCAGATGTTCAAATCATTGCCGGAAGTCTGTCCCAAGTGACTGCAGATGACGGAACGGTTTTCATCCCAAAACATTCTTTAACGAGTACCGCAAGTGTTTGTTTTGATGCTTTATATCTGTGCAGTGGAAAAGACTCTGCTGATATTCTGATGAACATGGAAAATAAACCAGGCACAATCCATTTTGTGAATGAAGCTTACAAACATTGCAAGGCGATTTATTTCGGTAAAGAAACCGATGCCATTTACAACGCAAGCAATGTCGGAACGAAAACCCACGAAGACCCAGCGATTGTCACTTCCGAAATCAAAAATGCGGATGAATCTTTCATAAAAGCCATTGCCAATCACCGCGTTTGGGAATTGGAAGTCGAAAGGAATAATCCAGCGTAAAATCAAATCACCAAAAAATATTAAAGTTATGAAAGCAGCAGTTTTTCACGCACCAGGTAAAATTACCTGTGACACAGTAGAAGATCCAATTATCGAAGATCCAAATGACATAATCCTGAAAGTTACTTCTACCGCGATTTGCGGAAGTGATCTTCATATGTATTCCGGCGGAATGCCACAATTGAAACCAATGGTTATGGGACACGAGTTTATGGGAATTGTGGAAGAAGTTGGCGCTAATATTTCTCATCTTCAAAGAGGCGATAGAGTAGTTGTGCCTTTCCCGATTGCTTGTGGTGGATGTTTTTTCTGCGAGCACGATCTTCCGTCTGCCTGCGAAAATAGCAATCCTGATCATTATGGTCCGGAAGGCGGAATTCTAACCGAAAAAGGTGGCGGAATGTTTGGATATACAGATTTGTATGGCGGATACAGCGGAGGGCAGGCACAGTACGTTAGAGTGCCTTATGGCAATTTTGGTCCTCGGAAAGTGCCTGATATTTTGACCGATGAACAAGTTCTTTTTTTAACGGATATTTTCCCGACAGGCTACACAGGCGTTATGTGGGGCGAACTGAAAGGTGGCGAATCTGTGGCGATTTTCGGTGCAGGACCTGTTGGGTCGATGGCTGTGAAAAGTGCCATTCTTTACAATGCAGGAAAAGTGATTGTCATCGATACTTTGCAATACAGATTGGATCAAATTAAAAAACTGACAGGTTGTGAAACGATTCTGTGGGAAAATGCTGAACAAACCGTGGAGCAGATTCGGGAATTGACGCAAGATAGAGGTGCGGACCTTTGTATCGATGCAGTTGGTTTTGAGCCGGAAAGAAGCCTTCTGGATAAAGCCAAAGCCGTTCTGAATTTTGAAAAAGGTTCTATTAAAGTCTTGGAGGCTTGTCTGAGTGGCGTACGCCGTGGCGGAACAGTTTCAGTTCTTGGTGTTTACCCTGTGAATTACGATAACTTCAGAGTAGGACAGATTTTTGACAAGGGAATCACTTTGAAAGCGGGACAATCACCTGTTCACGCCATTGTAGATAAATTGTTAAAATACGTGGAAACCGGGCAAGTGAAATTAGATGATATCATTACACACAGACTTTCTCTGGATGAAGTTGCGAAAGGCTATGAAATCTTCCATAAAAAAGAAGACAATTGTGTTAAGGTCGTTTTAGATCCTTGGAAATAATTTAGAGTTAATGTTAATGAAAAAAAACTGGAGATTTTTAAGTCTCCAGTTTTTTTATTTCTATAGATTTTCTTTATTATTTTCCAAAATACCTTTGAACTGATGACAATAATCTTTGATATCTTTCAATTGTTCCGAGATGATTTCTGAACTTTCAGTATCCAAATCGCCACTATCCAAGGCTTCCTGATAAGATTGTATCGCCGCATTTTCTCCAAATATTACATTTTCTAATGTAGATTCCTGAAGATTATTGATCAAAACAGAATTCTTAATATCAATCCAGGCTCTGTGTAAACTTCCCGAAATTGACGTTGAATCATTCGCTTCTCCACCTCTTTCAGTAATCAGGTCGATGATTTGATTTTTCATCATTTTAGTTCGTGAGGTCATGTGCTCATAATCGTTCTGCAAACTGTGATTCATTTCCCAAACTTTTCCTTCCACTTTTTCATAACCTTCCAGTCGGTCGTTGGTAATTTTCAGTAAATCATTCAAGACCGATATTTTTTTTTCGTTTTTCATTTTGATAAGATTTGATTTACAAAAAAGATTACAAGAATGATGCCTTATAGTTCTGAAAATAATAAACTGTACAATGTTATTTATTGATATATAATTAGTTATCGGATTATTTTTAAATTAACTTATTATTAATTGCTTAAAAATAATATTTTATTAAATTTTACACTAAAATCATTTATGATTATCAATTAATGGCTATAGTATTTTGATTATGATTCAGGTCATAAAGTTTTTTAGAAGTTCTGTCTATTTTTGAACTCAACAAAAAATAGACTATGAAATTATTATCCTTGATTTTTACAATGAGATTGGTTCGGCTGAACTAAAATCTTGTGTTGATGCTATGATAATTCAGTAGTGCAACAAAAATTATATACAATTTCAACGATTTGAACGGAGGCTAAAATATTTTAGTTCGATATCGAATTGTGAAATTTATTGTAAAGTAAAAAATTAAGATTGATAATAAACGACAAGTAGATTATTTCAATTAATGAATTGATTTAAAGTGTTTTAAGGTTTTGAGACTTTGAAACATCAGAGAGTACAGAATATGGTTATAGAAGAAACTATTATAAAATCGTCAGGAGCAAAAGTCAAAGAATACAACATCGGCGACGTTATTTTTTCAGAAGGTAGTGCGCCGTTATATTATTATCAGATCATCGAGGGCGATGTGAAGCTCAATAATTATAATGAAGACGGAAAAGAAATGATACAAAGTATTTTGACAACCGGTCAAAGTATTGGTGAGTTTTTGCTGTTTGTAGATAAACTTTATCCCGCCAATGCGATCGCAATCACACCCTGCAGAATTCTGAGATTGTCCAAATCCAAATTTCTTCTGTTGTTAGAAAAATACCCTGAAGTTCACATAGATATCATTCAAAGTCTTGCGGATACTATGTATTTCAAATTCGTGATGGGACAGATTTTTTCGACTCAAAACACGTCGACGAAACTCAAGTCTCTGATGGATTATCTGAAAAGTTTCCAGAAAGATCAATCGCCATTTTCCTTTCAGATTCCGCTCACTAGACAACAGATGGCGAGTTTGACAGGTTTGCGCGTGGAAACAACCATCAGAACATTGAAAATGATGGAAAAAGATAATATTGTCAAGATCATTAACCGAAAGATTTTGTATTGATAATGATTTATATTTATCAATAATAAATTTTTCCCTGAACGATTTTAACCACATTTTGCTTCTCCAAAACTTTAATCGTTCGAATAACCGTTTCGACTCTCAGTCCTGTGAGTGAAGCCAATTGCTGTCTAGTTAAAGGCATTTCAAAGGAAAAACGTTCTTTATCCGGATTAAAACTTTTATGGTAATCAAAAACGCCTAATAGTCGGACATCTGGATGCAAAGACGAATTATTTTCCAGCATTATGAATTTGTGATAAAGTGTTTCCGCCAAAAACTTATTGATGTCTCTCGAGATTTTTGGATGATCGTCCAGCATTTTTATAAACTTTGCTTTCGATAGTTTGATGACTTCGGTAGGTTCAATCGCAATCGCGTTGACAGGATAGGTGTAATCGATAAAAAGTAACATTTCACAAACACTTAATCCGTGATGTAAAACAGCTAGAATCAATTCTTTACCTTTTTCGTTGTAATGATTTAGTTTGATTCTTCCAGAGATGATTTGATAGTAATTTTTTGGTTTTTCATCTTCACGAAAAATAACATCTCCGGTGTCAAAATACTCGATTTTTGCGCCGTAAGATAATAAAAGGTCTTCTGGAATTAACATAATATCAGGTTTAGATAATGAATGATTTACTTATACAAACTTAAAACCAACTTTCGTTTTCAGATTCTTTACAAATCTTCAAAAGAATTTTTCACATTCCTTATGATTCAAATCATATAATGTTGGATGTCACTTTGTGTAGCTTTGATTTGTTCCAATGAAATAAACTATCACTATGAATGTTGACAATCTATTAAAATCATTGCCTGCTTGTGACTTTAAAAAAATCATCAATAAAAGTCAGAAGTTTGAACCTGGATCTACAATATATGTGAAAGAAATAGAAAACGAAATATTTCTTCTCTTCGTGGTTTTAAAGGATAAAAAACCAAAAAATGTTCACTCGTTTATTGCTCATTTTAGCAGTTTCGAACATATTGGAATTCTGGAACCTAAAGAAATCATGTTTTACAATTTGATAACGAGCAATCAGGATCTTCATTATTTTGAAAAATATCTGATTGTCGGTCAGGTATAAATTTACCAAGGACTAACCCAAAATGATAAGGTTCTTTTATCCAATAACATTTAAAAATTAATTTATGGAATTTCCTAAAATACTATTGGACAAAATCAGCTATAATCTGAGAGAAAAAAATGAGTCCATTGCTATCGCAGAAAGTGTAACATCTGGCTTTTTACAGCTAGCATTTTCTCAAATGCAAAGCGCAGAACAGTTTTTCAAAGGCGGAATCACAGCTTACACGATTGAGGAAAAAGTCAAACATCTAAATATCGATTTTGATGAAGCTCAAGCTACAAATTGCGTCTCAAGAAACATTGGCGAAATGATGGCTCTTAATGTTGCTTCATTATTCAATTCCGATTGGTCAATTGCCACAACTGGGTATGCAACGCCAGTGGAAGAATCTGATAATAAGATTTTTGCTTACTACTGCATCGCTTATCGTGGAACCATTATCAGAAGTGACAAAATTGAACTTCATCCTTTGACCAAAGCTTTTGATGCGCAAAAATATTTTATGGAATACATTCTCGGATGTCTTCGCTGTGAGGTCAAAAGAGACCATTCTAAAGTCACCATTTAAAAATTAACAATCATAAAAATTTATTAAAACCATAACTGAGATTATATGGCTGGAGAAGATTTTTTACAATTAAAAGACAAATCGGTACTCATTTCCGGAGCAGATAGTGGAATAGGAAAGGCAGTTGCTTTACTTTTTGCAAAACAAGGCGCCGACATCGCAATCATCTATCACAGCGATGTTGATGACGCCGAAAAAACAAAATCAGAAATAGAAGAATTAGGAAGAAAAGTGATTCTGTTTTCTGGCGATGTGAATGATTCTTATTTCTGTAAAGAAGCGGTTTACAAGACGATTGCAGAATTCGGGAAGTTAGACATTCTGATTAATAATGCAGGCGTTCAGTTTCCTGCGGACAGTATTTTGGATTTGGATGAAGAGAATATCAGAACCACTTTCAATGCCAATATCATCGGAATGATTTTACTGACTAAAGCAGCTTTTCCGTATTTGGAGGAAGGTTGTTCAATCATCAATACAACTTCTGCGACAGCCTATCAGGGACATAAACAATTATTGGATTATTCGGCGACCAAAGGTGCGATTGTCTCTTTTACTAGGTCTTTGGCTTTGCAGTCTAAAGAAAAGGGAATCCGTGTCAACGCTGTGGCGCCAGGTCCGGTTGCTACACCGCTAACCAAGGAAACCTTCAATGAAGAAGAAGAAGACTCAACCAAACCGCCTTTTGAGAGAAATGCAACACCGGAAGAAGTGGCTGCAAGTTTCTTGTTTTTGGCGACGGATGCTTCTGTTCAGATGTCGGGACAGGTTTTACATCCCAACGGCGGATTAATTGTGAGCGGATAATTAAATTTTAAAATATGAATGGAATTATTTTGCAGTTTTTCCATTGTTATCATCCGGAAAAGACAACTTTAGGCTTTGGAATCTGCGGTGGAAAATTGGTTCAGACAGTTAGATGACAATGGAATAGGAACATTTTGGGTCAATCCAGAATCGGTAAGTGTGTGGCGAAAGCTTCAAAATCAATAATTTAAAATCAAAGTTATGAACAGGGACGGCGTAAGGAAAAGTATTTGGCAGGAAGAAATCAATCCTTTTCCTGCATCCATCAATTTCGAAGGCGAATATGATGTCGTGATTGTCGGCGGTGGAATCACAGGTGTTTCTACAGCTTATGAACTTCAGAAATCGGGAAAAAACTGCATCCTAATTGAAGCGGCAAATATCGGTTTTGGAACCACGGGCGGAACCACGGCTCATATCAATAATTTTCTGGACACGACTTATTCTGAAGCTATCAGCAAATTCGGTTTGGATGATGCTAAACTTCTCTTCGAATCTGTGAATGATGCGATTGATATTATCAAAAAAAATACCGACGACAATCAAATCAATTGTGATTTCGAAGCTAAAACGGCTCAGCTTTTTGCTTTGGATGAGAAACAGGCGAAGCAGCTGGATGATATTGTAGAAGGCGCAGAAAAAGTAGGCTGCGAAATGAATTATATTAATGAAATTTCGTTCCCGATTCCTTTTGTGAAAGCAGTCGAGATTCCGAATCAGGCGCAGTTTCATCCCATCAAATATATGAATGCGCTTTGTCAGAGTTTTCTCAATTCCGGCGGAACAATCGTCGAAAATTGCTTCTGCGAAAGTCATTCGGAAGAAAATGATATTATCACAATCAAAACTTCGAAGGGAATGATCAAGACTAAAAATCTGGTTTACGCTACACATATTCCGCCGGGCGTGAGTATGCTGCATTTTACCAACGCGCCTTACAGAAGTTATGCGATCGCTTTCACTTTGAAAAGTCAGAATTATCCAACAAAGCTCGGTTACGATTTGCTGGATCCCTATCATTATTACAGAATGCACGAAATCAATGGCGAAAAATTGCTGATTGCTGGCGGCGAAGACCACAAAACCGGACATTCCGATGACACCTGTCTTTGTTTTACCAATCTTGAAAATGATGTCCGTCAACATTTTGATGTCGATGTTGTGAAGTATAGTTGGTCCAGCCAATATTACGAACCGGTTGACGGTTTGCCTTACATCGGAAAAATGTCTGGAAGTTCCAATGTTTACACCGCGACAGGCTTTCGCGGAAATGGGATGATATTCGGGAGTTTGTCCTCGAAAATTTTATCAGAATTAATTTTATCCGAAGAAAACAAATATGAAAAACTTTTCAGTCCATCCAGAATTACGCCGATAGCTGGTTTTACCGAATTTGTGAGAGAATCTGTAACAGTAGCAACAGATTTTATTAAAGATAAATTATTTGTCGAAAAGATTTCGTCTCTAGCAGAAATCAATGAAGGGGAAGGAAAAGTTGTGAAATATGAAGGTGAATCCTACGCGGCTTACAAAGAAAATGGAGGCGAAGTTCATTTGCTAAAAAGCACCTGTCCGCACGCCAAATGTGAAGTTAGATGGAACAGTGCGGAGATTTCCTGGGATTGTCCGTGCCACGGTTCAAGATTCAATGTGAATGGTGAAGTTTTGACGGCACCATCAGTTACGAATTTGGTTAAAATAAGAGAAAAAGATTTATAAATAAAGTTGAGAATTATGTCTAAGAATAGTTTTTTTCATCGCAACAGTTTGAGTATTGTGTTGATTTTATTAATGCTCATTTTTTGGGCTGGACAATTTTTTACAGGTTGGAAAACCGAGAATAAGGAATTGGCTGAAGAAGGACAAAAATTATTAAATTTTGGTCAATACGTCCAAAGCGGACATTTTATTCAGGCGACTTTTGAGAATTGGGAAAGCGAATTTCTGCAGATGATGCTGTATGTTCTGCTCACCGTTTCCCTCAGGCAAAAAGGTTCCAGCGAATCCAAATCTTTGACCGAAAAAGAAGATGTGGACAAAGAACCGGAACCTCATTCCAAAGCACCTTGGCCAGTAAAGAAAGGTGGAATTTGGTTAGCGATTTATCAACATTCTTTATCGCTGGCATTTGCGGTTTTGTTCCTCGTCAGTTTCTCACTTCATTTTTTTGGAAGTTTCAAAGAGTATAATTCAGAACAAATCATAAAAAATAAAACAACAATCAGTGCGTATGGCTATCTTTTTGAGTCGAGATTTTGGTTCGAATCGTTCCAAAACTGGCAAAGTGAATTTCTTGCTGTAGCGTCGCTGGTTCTCCTTTCGATTTGGTTGAGAGAAAAAGGCTCGCCAGAGTCAAAACCAGTCGATATGGCTCACGATGAAACGCCTTAGAGCGCTTTAAAGAGTCAGAGATTCCATGTTCTTTTTGAGAAGTTGTTTATAAATAGCTTCTGCTTTTCTGTGTCAATATTTTGCTATTTTTATTGCGAGTAATTTAATAATATTTAATTATTAGTGATCTATTTTTGGTATAATGATTGCAAGAATTGATGTATTCACATAAATTAATATAAAAAATAAAAATTATGGCAACTACAAAATCAACAGCTGCAACTAAAACAAAGACAGCTGCTAAAACAACAACTGCAACCAAAAAAACGCCGGCGAAAAAAGATGCGGCAAAAGATTTGAGCGATCTTTTCGAAGATAGTTTAAAAGATATCTATTGGGCAGAAAAAGCGCTTGTGAAAGCCCTGCCAAAAATGATGAAAAATGCAACTAATGTGGAGCTGAAAGCTGCAATTGAAAAACATCTGGGTGAGACAGAAACGCACGTAACCCGATTGGAACAAATTTTCGAATCGATGGGAAAAAAAGCGCAGGCTAAAAAATGTGATGCGATGCAAGGTTTGCTGGATGAAGCAGATAGCATCGTAGAAGAAACGGAGCCGGGAACGGTGAGAGATGCGGGCATCATTGCGGCATCGCAAAAAGTGGAGCATTATGAGATTGCAACTTACGGAACTCTGGCAGCTTTTGCTAAGATTTTAGAAGAAAAAGACGCCTTGAAAAATCTATTAACGACTTTGGAAGAAGAAAAAACCTGCGACGAGTCATTGACTCAATTAGCGGATATTAACCTTAATTCTAAAGCTAAATAATTCTAAACGATCATTCATCTTATGTTGATTGTAAAAACTGAAAAGAGGACAATTATTTGTTCTCTTTTTTTAATGATATGATAAGTTGTGATTGAAATCATAAAATAATGGGTTTTTAGATGATAGTTTTGGATAGATTTCAAAATTAATCATGAAAAACCTATTGATGATTCTGACTGTGGGAATGATTTTCAGTTGTCAAAAAAACAGAAAAATGCAACGCTGTTAATCATTCAAGAAACCATCTGGACACTGTTTCTGTAAGCAGAAAAAATCCCAAACAATTGGATGTTGTAAGGCGGAGAAACTATTTTATAAAATTTTAAAAGATGAAAGTTAAGAAAATACCAGGCGTGCCAGATCAGTACAAAGGAGCAGATTTTGAGACAGAACGTGAAATGTTTTTTGAAAACCCGAATCTCGTTGTTCAACAATTTGAATTGCTTAAACACAGGTTTTTCACGATCAATTACTGGAAAGATTACTGTGGCAATTTGTCGGCAGATTTTAAACTTTTTGATGCCAACGGATCTTATATGGACAGAATACCTGTCGAAGGAGATTTTATTAGAATTGATATTCCGGGACCTGGAAATCCGCAGACGAAAGGTTATGATTGGGTTAGGATTGTGAAAATCGATAACCGTTGTTACCGCGACGAGCTGGAAAGATATTTAATGACTTGCCGACCTTCGGCGTCGCCAGGAAGTAAGAGTGATCATATTGCCCATTTTTACTCGCAGGAATCCAGTTCCAATTTTGTGATTTCACGGGGAAAAGATTACATCAAAGTCGGAATCTATGGCCGCAATGAAGTTGCTAATTTTTCAAGAACAGGTTTTTTGGGTAAAATCAGAAATTTTATGATATCAGTCGGCGGATTTCTGAGACTTACAAAGTTCCAATGGAAAGGTCTTGCGGAAGGTTTGCTTGATTTTTAAATCTAATATAATGCTTAAGGTGATTTTATGTTTATTGACAATAAGTTCATTCTGCTCCGGACAAAGTTTTGAGCAACTGATGGGTTATTCTCAATATTACAGAAGGGATATTGAAGCTTTTAAAGCATTCATCAAAAAAGAACCATCGGTCAATCATTCTGATTCCGGAGTTCAACAGATTCTTTATGAGTTTTATAATCATAATGTCGGCTTGGAAGAACACAAAACCGATGACGGAAAAATTGGTGAAATCTATGTTTTTCAAACCATTGGAAATCATGCAAAAGCCCATTATGAATGGAAAAAACACTTCGATTCTTTGGACAACGACTCATCATTTCAATTTGTAAAAGCTGTGTTCGATGATGGAATTTTGAAAGAAAACAATCTTTCCGCAGAAGATTTAAGAGCCTTATTAAAATCAAAAATCATCAATTCAGAAAGTAGTTATGGCGTTCGGTATAAAAAATCTGATGCTTATTTTTCTCTGTTCGTTATCAAAGGAAAAATGGTTTTTACGGTGGATGATAAGAATTTTTGATTAAGTTTCTGTTAAATGTTAAATGATTGAATGTTCCCTGTACAATGGATAACTGAATTTTACGTTTAAAATAACGTAAATTTGTTCAATGCAGACATTCTCCCTGAAAATTGCCACTTGTATTACGGCAATTTGTTTTAGTTCCATCATTTTTGCTCAGCAGAAATATTCCGTAAGCGGAACAGTTAAAGATCAAAAAAATGGTGAATTACTTCTTGGAGTTGCCGTGAAAGTTGCCGAAGATCCAACGATTTCTGTTATTGCCAATGAATATGGATTTTATTCGCTTTCTCTTCCGCAAGGTTCTTACACGTTGGTAGTTTCCAATCCTGGTTTTAAAGATTTTCAACAAAACATTACGGTTGAAAGTGATTTAAAATTAAATCTACAATTGACTCAGGAAGGAAATGACAGAGTGGAAGACATTGATGAAGTTGTAATTTCTGCGGTGAAAAAAGACAAAAACCTTTCGTCTGCACAAATGGGAACCGAAACTTTAAGTATTAAACAAATTGATAAACTTCCTGTATTATTTGGTGAAAAAGATGTGATGAAAACCATTCAGCTTTTACCGGGAATAAAAAGTAATGGCGAAGGAAGCAGTGGATTTTCTGTTAGAGGTGGTGCAACTGACCAGAATTTGATTTTATTGGATGAAGCAGCGGTGTACAATGCTTCGCATTTGCTCGGATTTTTCAGTACATTCAACAGTGATGCATTAAAAGATGTGAGTATCATTAAAGGAAACAGTCCGGCTCAATATGGAGGAAGACTTTCGTCTGTTTTGGATGTCAAAATGAAAGATGGAAACAACAAAGATTACAACGTCAACGGAGGAATTGGTCTAATCAGCAGCAGATTGAGCGTTGAAGGACCTATTCAAAAGGAAAAATCTTCATTTATTGTTTCGGGAAGACGAACGTATGCAGATGTTTTTTTGAAAGCAACGGATGATTTTAAAGACAGTAAGCTCTATTTTTATGATTTAAACTTAAAAGCCAATTATCAGATTAATGACAATAACCGATTATATTTATCCGGATATTTTGGAAGAGATGTTTTAGGTTTGGGCGATACTTTTTCGACAGACTGGGGAAATACAACGGCGACTTTGCGTTGGAACAGCATTATCAACAGTAAATTATTTTCAAATACATCATTCATTTACAGCAATTACAATTATAATGTTGCGTTGAGCAGTAATAACAATACTTTCGGATTAGATTCTGAGATTGAAGACTGGAATTTGAAACAGGATTTCTCCTGGTTTGCAGGAAATAAACATTCGGTGAAATTTGGTTTACAGTCTATTTACCATACGATTACGCCAAGCAGCGCTTCGGGAACGAGTGTAAGTAGTTTTCCACGAAACCCGAGATATTCCTGGGAAAATGCAATTTACATCAATGATGATTTTAAAGCAACAGAAAAACTGACGATTAATTACGGAGCGCGATTGGCAATGTTCTCTGTTTTGGGTGGCGATACATTTAATACTTATCAAAATGGACTTTTAACCGATTCTGAATATTTAGAAAAAGGAAAATTCGGGAAAACATATATTAATCTTGAACCCAGAATTACAGCGAATTACAGAATTAATGAAGTGAGCAGTGTGAAAGGAGGTTATTCTAGGAATACGCAGAATTTACACTTACTGAGCAACAGCGGAAGCGGAAACCCAACCGATCAATGGATTGGAAGCAGCTACACTGTAAAACCAGAAATTTCAGACCAAATCAGTGCAGGTTACAGCCGAAATTTCAACAACAATAATTATGAATTGAATGCCGAGATTTATTATAAATCAATGCAGAATCAGATCGATTATAAAAATGGAGCACAAATCTCTTTTGACACTGCTGCAGATGTAGAAAGCGAGTTGCTATTCGGAAAAGGAAGAGCTTATGGTTTAGAATTAATTGCCAAAAAGAAAAGCGGAAAACTGACAGGTTGGATTTCCTACACTTTATCTAAAACAGAACGAAAGATCAATGGAATCAACGACAATCAATGGTATGATGCGAGACAAGACAAAACGCACGATCTTTCCGTTGTCGCAACTTATCAGTTGAATCCAAAATGGTCTTTCTCTGGATTATTCCTTTACAGCACAGGAAATGCGGTAACTTTCCCGACCGGAAAATATGAACTGAACGGACAAACCGTTTTTCAGTACAGCAACAGAAATGCAGACAGAATGCCTGCTTATCACAGAATGGATTTGAGTGCAACGTATGAACCGATTTCTAATAAACGCTGGAAAGGTTCTTGGTCTTTCGGAGTTTACAATGTTTATGGAAGAGAAAATGCATACACGATTACTTTTGAAGACAACCCAAACAATCCTGGAACAACAAGAGCAATGCAGACTTCACTTTTCAAATGGGTTCCGAATATTACTTATAATTTTAAATTCTAATTATGAAAAATTTATTAATAATCATATTTTCTTTATTTTTATTAAATTCTTGTGAAAAAGAGATAGATTTAGATTTAGAAGACCAAAGCGGACAAATCGTGATTGAAGGAAACGTAACTGATCAAGCAGGTCCGTATTATGTGAAAATAACAAAATCGGTGGCTTTTACTCAGGCTAATCAATATCCTGCAATCGAAAATGCACAAGTTGTTTTAAGCGACAACACAGGTCAAACCGAAACTTTACAATACGTTGGAAACGGAAGATATCAAACTTCAACTTTTGTTGGACAATCCGGAAGAACGTATACTTTGAAAATTCAGGCAGAAGGAAAAGAATATATTTCGACAAGTACAATGCCTGAAGCCGTTGTTTTCGAAGGTTTAGATCAGGATTCTTTTATAGTTGGTGGAGAAACAAGTTATACTCTTTTACCCGTTTTTACAGATCCGCAAGCTTTAGGAAACCGTTATCTTTTCACTTATACGGTTAACAATAATCCTAAGCAATATTTTTCGGAATTTTCTGACAACGTAAATAATGGGATGCCCAATCAGAGACCTTTAATTTTACCAAACGATGACGGTGAAGATCCTGATGATGTGAAAGTAGTTATAGGAGATTCCATTCACGTAGAAATGCAGTGTATTGATGATAAAGTTTATACATTTTATTCTGCTTTACTACAGCTTTCCAATGGTGGAGGATCTGGCGATGGAATTACACCTGCAAATCCACCAAGCAATATTAGTAATGGTGCTTTGGGATATTTTTCTGCACATACTGTGAGAAAAAAAAGTATTGTAATTCAATAATAACTATTCCTCCAAATAAGCCTCTTCCAGCTCATTAATTTTAAATTTTTTGAAAAAGAATAGATTCCAGAGAATTAACTCAAATCCGTAAAAAAAATCTTCCACGGGTATTGTGATAATTCTAAATCCAATTAAATCTTCAGGATTATAATTCACAATTGGATTTTCTAATCCTGAACCGGTTAGTATTCCATTTACTATTAAAAATCCGGGTAAAAGAATCAGATAAACAATGAATGCCTTTCCTATCCATCGGACATTTAACACAAAATATAAAACTGCAAGACTGATTGTTAAAGTCAAGAATGTAACCAATGTATAAATCTTGTCGTAAAAGTATATTGCAGCAAGGCCATAGACTATAATTGATGCAATTACAAATATTTTATCCCGCTGAACTTCCCAATCCATTGGAAGGAATTTATTAAGGCAAAAATATGTGAAAACACAGGAAAATGGAATACAGATGAAGAATAAGATTTCTTCTATTGGCAACTCCGATATTCTTATTCCTAACAGATAATCATAATTGAACCACCAAACTCCTGATCTTGTAAACAAAATATCCCAGATAACAAACACGGCTCCTACTATTACAGCGGATTTGAAAAAGGCATTGAAATACCTGTGAAAATTTATTTTTGGGTGAAAAGAGAAAAGGAAGCAAATGATTACCGTAAAGAAATCAATAAGCAGATATGTAAATTGCATTATATGAATGTTATTTTTTATTGAAATACATTTTGAAATATTTAATTGGAACCCAAAGAAAACCGAAACATTCACCTTCTTCTTTGCCCATATGTTTATGATGTTGCTTGTGAGCCCTTCTAATCGCTAATAGATAAGGGTTTTCTGTGTTTTTAAGAATTTTAAGACGCTGGTGTATGAAAATATCGTGAACGAAAAAATAAGATAATCCGTAGAGTGTTATTCCAATACCGATATAAAAATAATAATTGAAATTTTCTGTGCTTCCGTAATACATCAAAGCGATGGCTGGGATCGCAAATATGATAAAAAAATAGTCGTTTTTTTCTAACGGAGGATCATTGGAATGGTCATGATGATCTCTGTGCAATGACCAAAGAAAGCCGTGCATTACATATTTGTGTACACACCAGGTAAAGCCTTCCATCAAAAGGAAAGTCGCTAAAATAATTAGAAAATTCATGAAACTTTTCTATTTTGGTTGAACAATATTTCTAGAACTTCTTGTCTGTAATTAAAAATATGCTGTAATTTTTTCTTTACAAAAAGATGGTGTGCTATCTCACCTATAAAACCCATAGGTAACTCATAATCTACAATATCTTTTACCAAAACTCCTTCATCATTTTCTATAAACTCGTGATAATGATGCCAGACTTTGTAAGGACCCTTCACCTGAAGATCTATAAAACTCTTCATATAATCTACTTTGATAATTTCCGTCTGCCATTTCATTTTGATCTTGAATAAAGGTGATACGTGGTAATCTATCAGCATTCCTTCAAAAATATCATCGCTTTCAAGCTTTGTCAAGACCGTAAAATTCATATCTTTCGGGGTAATGATTGACAGATTATTAGCTGACGAGAAAAACTCCCAAGCCCTCTCTATACTGCAATTGAGTTGCTGTTCACGTATTAGTTGATGCATCATTTGTTCAGATTTTTAAAATTTGTGTTATCATCTCTTTGAGAACAGTATCCTCAATATTTTTTTTGCCACTTTGCAAAAGCTTTTTATCCTCTTCTATATTACTTCTATAACCCAAAAATCCGGGACTTTGTGTTTGTATAGAATATCTTATCAACCTTGCTTCCAGATTATTAGGCTGCTGCTTAATAGATTGATCTATATTTTTGATTCCTTTTTTGAAATATTTTAATTTTTCAAAAGGATTGTTGGCATGTTTTGCCCAAATACTTTGTAATGCTCCGAAATATGCAAGTTTAGTTCCATTATTATCTTCATTCTCAAATTTTTGCAACATTTCTTTGCATAATTTTTTATCTGTGACAGATTTTTGATAATTCTTTCTAATTAATTCGATATCCTGATTTTGAGCCATTAATAAAAATGAAAAGAATATAAACAGGAATTTCATATAATAGACATTTTATATTCGACATAACATCCCATCATCAGTGATATTTTGCGACTATTGGAAATTCTGATCCTTTGATTGATAATTTTATTTGCAGAAGTTTTTTTGATTTTTTTGAATAATGAAACATAATATCTATAAGCTAGATAAACCCCGAATCTTGAAGAACTTGGCAGTTTTTTTATCCCTTCCAAAGCTTCTGCAAACTCAGCTTCAATTTCTTTTTCAATGTTTGATTTTACTTCGTGGTCAAAATCTGTAATGTCAACATTGGGGAAATAAGTTCTTCCAAGTACATAATAATCATCTTTCATATCTCTTAGAAAATTCACTTTTTGAAAAGCAGAACCTAAAATCATCGCAAAAGGTCTAAGTTTTTCAAATTCTCGTCTGTCTCCGTCCACAAAAACCTGAAGACACATCAAACCAACAACTTCAGCAGATCCAAGAATATATTCTTTATATAAATCCGAATTATAATCAATCTTATGAAGATCCATTTCCATACTTTTTAGAAACTGATTGATCAGTTGAAAATCAATCCCATAGTGATGAACAGTCTCCTGAAAAGATTGTAGAATAGGGTTGAGGGATATTTTTTCTTCTAAAGCCAGAAGAGTTTCATCCCGAAATCTTGATAATAATTTTTGCTTATCAAAACCATGAAAGCTATCGACAATTTCGTCTGCCAATCTCACGTAGCCATATATAGCATAAATAGAATTTCTGATTTTTGGTGACAATGCCAAGATGCCCAATGAAAAACTAGTACTGTACTGTTTTGTGGTGGCCCTGCTGACTTTGTAAGAAAGTTCGTCAAATAATTTTTTCATGTTTATTAATTTTTGTTGGCTTCTATTGCGGCTATTTTTCCTGAGATGATTGATGGTGGAACACCTGGTCCCGGAACTGTCAACTGCCCTGTATAAAAGAGATTCTTTACTTTTTTATTCTTTAGAGAAGGTTTCAAAACTGCGGTTTGGGATAGAGTGTTTGCTAATCCGTACGCATTTCCTTCGTAAGCATTGTAATCATTAACAAAATCATCAATGCAATAACTTCTTTTATAATCGATTATTGATGTAAGATTTGTAGAATTAGTATGCTTTTCCAGTCTTGATATCATTTCCAGAAAATATTTTTCTCTCATTTCTTCAGAATCCTCAATTCCTGTTGCAATTGGCATTAATAAAAATACATTTTCACAATTTTCAGGTGCTAGATTTTCATCCGTTTTTGATGGGCAGCAAACATAGAATAATGGTTTAGATGGCCATTTTTTATCATCATAGATTTCCTTAGTATGCAGATCTAATTCATTTTCAAAGAACAAAGTGTGATGTTTCAAATTCGGAATTTTTTCTTTGAAGCCGAGATAAAATATCAGACAAGACGGTGCAAAAGTTTTCTTTTTCCAATATTTCTCATCGTAATTTCTATATTCTTCTGAAACTAGTTTTGATTCCGTATGATGATAGTCTGAAGAAGCAATAACTGTGTCAAATTTCAAAGCTTCTCCATTGACAATGATTCCTGAAGTTTGTTTATTTTCAATAATGATTTGCTCAACATTAGAATTAAGATGAAATTTCACACCTTGTTCGGAAGCAATCTCACCCATTGCCTCAATCACTTTTATAAACCCACCCATCGGATACCAGGTTCCTAATTTATAGCCGCCATAATTCATTAAACTGTATAAAGCAGGAATATCTTTTGGCGCTGCGCCGAGAAAAATCACTGGAAATTCCATCAACGTAATCAGCTTTGGATTGGAAAAATATTTTCTAACGAATTGGTGAAAATTGGATAACAAATCGAGCTTTAAAGCGCTCTTGGCAATCTTCGGAGAAACAAATTCAAACCAAGAAAAACAAGGTTTATTAACAAATTCCTTCATCCCAACTTCATATTTATATTGGGCATCTTTCATAAAATCATCCAGTCTTTTTCCAGCACCTTTTTCAGTTGCTTCAAAAAGATTTTTCATTTCTTCATAGCTTTCAGGAATTGCCATTAGAACATCAGAAAAAACCATTTCAAATTGAGGATTCAGTCCAACTAGTTCGTAATAATCTGAAGATTTTTTGTTAAAATCCTGGAAGAAATTTTCGATGATATCTGGCATCCAATACCAACTTGGTCCCATATCGAAAGTGTAATCATTGTCGGTTTTGAAACTTCTCGCACGGCCGCCCAAGCTGCTGTTTTTCTCAAAAACGTGAACTTCATTTCCCATCTTGGAAGCGTAAGCTGCGGCCGATAAACCTGAAAATCCAGAGCCAATAATCGCTATTTTTTTATTCATATTTATTTTTTGAGAAAACTGTAATCATTTAAAAGAGTGTCAATAAGATTATGACATTCAATACTTCGTGAAAAAATAGGCTGATGGAATTTATCCAATTTGTCTAAGATTTTAATGAGTTTAATCTTTTCAGAATAAGTCAAATTTCCAGTCACGATGTTGGTTGCGTTTCTGATTTTTTCCATTTGTAATTCCAAAGTTTCGCGGCCTTTTTCTGTGATTTTTAAAACCTTGGTTCTTTTATCCGTTTGAGAATTGGTTTGTTCCACCCAACCTTGTTTGATGAGGCGATTAATAATCAAAATACCTGCAGATTTATCCTGAATATTCTTTTTAATCAGCTCCATTTTGGTCATCGTACCAAACGATTTGAGATTGATTAAATAAATGAATTCTTCCTGAGTATTGAATTCCGAATCAGCAATTGCAGATTTGGAATAAGTTTTTGCATATCGGTTAAGATGGACCAACTGAGTGCTGATAACACTTTCCGGACTTCTCCCGTTTTCTTTGCCTTCCCAAATTGGCTCATCTTTTATTGATTGTACTTTGATAACCTCATTATCATAAATCCATTTTTTGAATCCATCGATATCATTAATATAGCTCTCACCTTTGTTCTCAGAATCGAATTTTTCCAATAACTGAATAACTTCCTTGACTAACTTAAAATCCATTTTGTTTTTTAATCGTAAAATTTACTACCAATAATCGTTCCTAAAAGTATATAAATATACTATTTTTTAATTGTTAAAAACTATTATTTTAAAATTTCTTAAATGATAACTTAATATTCTTAAATTATTCTTAAAAAAATTAAAGTCTCAAAAAAATGTTGGTTTATGGAATCGTACTTGTTTTAAGATAATCAACTTAAAATAAAAGGTTATGAAAACGGAAATAAAAATTAAAAGTTTAGTATTTGGTTTATCATTAATTGCAGCGAATTATGTTACTGCACAAACCACACAAACTCCCGCGGACACAGTAAAAAATAATACAACAGCACAGGTTGCAACTGGAACAAGTAACCCAGAAATAGAAGCTTTGAAGCAGAAAATTGCTGCGAATGCCAATGATACAGAAGTTTTGGTTGGTTTAGCAACTGCTTATCAAAATGCAAACGATTGGACTTCAGCCATCGCAACTTGGAACAAAATCACCGCGTTGCTTCCAGATTGGGCGCCCGCATATTATAGTATCGGATACGCCAACCAATCTGCGAAAAACAACGCTGGAGCAAAAGCTGCGTACGAACAATATATCACGAAAGTAAAACCAGCAGAAATCGAAGCTTCTAAGCAGAATTTGGCTTACGCTTACTTCTTTATCGCATTCCAAGATAAGGACACAGACAAAGAAAAAGCAAAACAATATATTGCAAAATCTTTGCAGTATGACGGTTCTAATCAGGATGCGCTCGCTTTGAGTAAAAGCTTGATGAACTAATTTAAAACACTATTTTATATAAGAAAGACGCTTGAATCAAGCGTCTTTCTGCATTTATAAGTTTTCTTCTGAATCTTTATTCGGTTGATTATGATTTTCTTTACCATATTTCTTTTTGTATAAATAATATCCAAATCCGCCAATCAGGAAAACCGGCCAAAAGGGTAGAAGAAACAATAAGATATTACCAATTACCTTCCATCCGGATGAAATGGCATCAGCCGATTTTTCGCCAAAATTTTTATTGTCATCAGATTCTTTCGCTTTCAGTTTATTATCATACAACGTGATTTCGAGATTGCAAAGTTTGTTTTCATTGTAGTGATTCCCGACAACTTCCAGATTTTTGTTTCTCACTGTTCCGACTTGAGCCAAATCTTCTATGAGATAATCGAATTTTTCCAAAGGCACTTTCGAGGTCAAATAGAAAGTCTGAAATTCATCATTGCTGACCAGATTTTCGGTTTTGATGGTTCCGTCATATTTTCTGATAATATCTTTTACAGATTCTTTGGCGTAAGAAATATCATCCACATTCAGTTCTACAGAACCATTTTTTACCATTTGATTGACTGGAGCAACTGATTCCTGTTTTGTCGGTTTGTCTTTGTAGATGACTTTGGTAACAGTTTTTACCTGTTTCGGAATTTCTTTCTTGATTTGATTTTTAATGGAATCGATATTGGAACTGATTTTCTTCTCCTCAATATCTTTCTTGAATTTCGCTACATTTTCCGAAATAGAATCGATTTTCTCTTTGCTTTTGTCAAAAGCAGTTTCAATTTCTTCTTTGGTTTGAATCAAATCTTTAGCTTTTAAGTTCAAAGAATCAACAATTGTGTTGGCTTCAGAATCGAATTTCGCAGCACTTTCCGAAGCATTGTCAATCAACGAATCTGCGTTGGCAATCGTATTATTAGTTTCCTGTAAATCTGATTTCTTACACATCGTCAATGTGCTAAGAACAAACGCGGTCAATATTAACTTTTTCATTGTGAATAATTTTATTGATGTAAAGCTATCCCGAAACGAAAAGAATGATTTGTAAATGAATTATTTTGTTTTTGTAAGATTTTAATTAAATGAAAATCAATTATTTAAATTGATTTTACAAAAAATTTACAAAAATTAAAAGTGAAAAATTGAGCATTAAAACAGAATTTTACCAAATTAATTTTAAATTGCTTCTCAAACCAAATACCATGAGAAAACATTTCAAATACTTTCTGATTTTGGCAATTGTTATTTCTTGTAAAAAGGAACAGGAAGTTCAAGAAATCAAAAAAGATTCAGTCATTGTTGAATCAAAAATACCAATTGAAAATCCAAGAGACCAGGTTCAACATCTTTTCACAGCGAATGGCGGCTCTGTTCTGTATCTTAAAAATGGCGATATCAAAGGTCAGGCAAGGTTTGACACCGATGGCGATTTTATCACGGAACTGATGAAAACAGAAACGTATGGCAAATACAGAGATTATGATGATTATTTGATAGATGTGAAAAACAAAGACACGACGTTTTTCTTTAATGATTATGGTAAGATTGATGAAGGTTGGAGTATTTTAAAAGGTATTTCTATCGAAAATCCAATGCAGGTTGTTTCTTACCAATCGCCTAAAAACTCGAATCCTTCGCAAACAGAAACCATCTCCAAAACGAATCTTATCATCTTCGCACCGGAAATCAAGAACTTTGCGGACGAAAATTCAAAAGAAGCGGATGAATATTTCACAGCAATGGACGATTGGAATTTCTATTCGTTGGAACTGGATGAAAGTTTTGAAAAGCTGGGCGTGAAAACCCATTATATGAAAAAACGTTTTCTGAAGTTAGATTTACCTAATCAAAATAATTTGGTAATTGATACAAAATCCAAAATCAATGGTCATAATGCATTGGCCTTACTTTATAAAAAAGGGAAAATGCCGATTATCGTTTCTTTGATTTTTGGTGATAATAATTTGGATGAAATAAAAAATTTTCTAAAATAAACTTTAATATTTAAACAAAAAATCCGCAGAAAAACTCTGCGGATTCAATATTTTAATCTTTCTTAAACTCACTGATAAAGTGCAACTTCACATTCGGAAACTTCTCCTGAGTCATCGTAATCGTGAAAGATGAATCTGCTAAGAAAACCAACTGGTCGTATTTGTCTCTCGCCAAAAATCGCTGTTTCAATCTCGCAAATTCCTGAAATTCCTCAGACCTTTCATCCGCCTCAACCCAACAAGCTTTATGGATTCCGATGGGTTCATAAGTACATTTGGCGCCATATTCGTGTTCCAAACGGTATTGGATAACCTCGTATTGAAGCGCTCCAACCGTTCCGATAATTTTTCTGTTGTTCATTGTCAAAGTAAAAAGCTGAGCAACACCTTCGTCCATCAGCTGGTCGATTCCTTTGGCTAACTGTTTCGCTTTCAAAGGATCATCGTTGTTGATATAACGGAAGTGTTCCGGTGAGAAATTCGGGATTCCTTTGAAACTCAGTTTTTCGCCAGCCGTCAAAGTATCGCCGATTCGGAAACTTCCCGTGTCGTGAAGTCCAACGATATCACCTGGGAAACTCTCGTCCACAATCTCTTTTTTGTCTGCAAAGAAAGCGTTGGGAGAGGAGAACTTCATTTTTTTACCTTCTCTCACCAAAAGATAATTTTCATTTCTCTTGAAAGTTCCGGACACGATTTTCACAAACGCCAAACGGTCTCTGTGTTTTGGGTCCATATTCGCGTGGATTTTGAAGATAAAACCTGTAAAATTCTTCTCTTCAGGATTCACAACACGTGTCTCACTTTCTTTAGGCTGAGGCTTCGGCGCGATTTCAATAAACGCATCCAGCAACTCCCGAACTCCAAAATTATTTAGCGCGGAACCGAAGAAAACCGGTTGCAAATCGCCTTTCATATACTCGTCACGGTCAAATTCCGGATAGACAGATTCCACCAATTCCAATTCTTCTCTCAACGTACTGGCCGCTTTTTCGCCCACCAATTCATCGATTTGAGAATCATTGATATCATCGATTTTCAAAGATTCTCCAACTTTCTGTTTTTTCTCTTCCAAAAACAATTGGATATTCTTTTCCCAAATATTATAAATCCCCTGAAAATCGCTTCCCATACCAATTGGCAAAGAAAGTGGTGTCACTCTCAGACCCAGTTTCTGTTCCACTTCATCCAGCAGATCAAAGGCATCTTTACCTTCACGGTCCAATTTGTTGATGAAAACCAACATCGGAATGTTCCTCATTCTACAGACCTGAACCAGCTTTTCCGTCTGTTCTTCAACCCCTTTTGCAACATCAATCACAACAATTACGGAGTCTACCGCGGTCAAAGTTCGGTACGTATCTTCAGCAAAATCCTTGTGACCAGGCGTATCCAGAATATTGATTTTAAAACCTTTATATTCAAAAGCCAAAACCGAAGTAGCCACAGAAATCCCTCTCTGACGCTCGATTTCCATAAAATCGGAAGTCGCACCTTTTTTGATTTTGTTGGATTTTACCGCGCCCGCTTCCTGAATCGCCCCTCCAAAAAGAAGTAATTTTTCCGTCAACGTAGTTTTTCCCGCATCGGGGTGGGAGATGATTCCGAAGGTTTTTCGCCTGCTGATTTCTTGTTCTAAAGACATAATAAAATTTGAGACTGCAAAAATCGTGATTTTTATCGGATTCTGAAAATCGAGTTTTATAATATTAATAAGGAGCGGTTTGACTTCGTAGAACTGTTGGTTTTGATTTTTAATTTGGAGCTTAATCCCGCTTTCCGCTGTATCTTTTTTGTCATCTGCATTTTGTCATCAAAAAAAAAGCTTCCAGTTCAGACAAAAAAGGATGCCGCTGCAATCGGGGCTATGGATTTTGCCGTCCAATCAACATTAGTAAAAATGTTAAACGGATTTTGTTCAAAACAACCGTGGGAAACAAAACAAAGTTGACGGAGGTTACAAAACGATTCGCCAAACGAAATATCAATTTGAAATTAGATTGTCAGTCTGAGGCTCTCGAAGATATATAAAACTAAAATTCCTTATAAAATTTTATCTTCCTTATCCTCAATGATATTGATATCCACAACGTTCTCTGCATTCTTTATCAAACGTTTGCATCTACGGCTCAGATTTTTCAAACTAAGTATTTTCCCTTGACTTTTATAACGCTCAGTCAATTTGTTCAGAATATCAATCGCAGACATATCCACAACACGACTTTCTTTAAAATCAATAACCACTTCATCTGGGTCATTCACTATGTCAAATTTCTCAGCAAAAATCGTAGTTGAGCCAAAAAACAATGGTCCAAAAATCTCATAATATTTCACACCATCCTCATCAATATATTTCTTCGCCCGAATTCTTTTCGCACTTTCCCAAGCAAAAACCAAAGCGGAAATAATCACGCCAATCAAAACCGCCAAAGCCAGATTGTGAAGGAAAACGGTAACCAAAGTCACGACAACCATCACGAAAATATCAGACTTCGGAAATCGTTTTATCGCTTTGAAACTTGCCCACTCAAATGTTCCAACGGAGACCATAATCATCACGCCAACCAAAGCAGCAACTGGCATTTTACCAATAACCGGCGCTCCAAAAAGAATGATGAAAAGAATCACCAAAGCAGCAATAATTCCAGATAATCTGGCTCTTGCACCAGCTGAGAGATTAACCAAAGTTTGCGCAATCATCGGACATCCGCCCATTCCCAAAAAGAAACCATTCAGAATGTTGGCAGTTCCTTGCGCCACGCATTCTCTGTTGCTGTTGCCTCTGGTATTTGTGATTTCATCAACCAAATTCAGAGTCAGTAAACCTTCCGTCAAACCGACTGTTGACATAATTAAAGCAAATGGAAAAATGACTTTCAGCACTTCAAAAGAAAGAGCCACATTTGGGATGTGAAAAGGTGGAAAACCGCCGGCGATATTGGCGATATCATCAACAGTTTTAGTATGAATTCCGAAAATGATGACCAAAGCAAAGGTCACTGCAATGGCTACCAAAGATGCTGGGATTTTCCTAGTCAATCTTGGAAATATCAGGATGACAAAAATTGTCAAAGCCACCAAACCGAGCATTGTATAAAGCGGATCTCCGGACAGCCAATTTCCTGTTCCTGGGATTTTAAATTGATTGATCTGAGACATAAAAATCACAATCGCCAACCCGTTCACAAAGCCATACATCACAGATTGCGGAACCAGCCGAATGAACTTTCCAAGCTTGAAAATCCCGATAATAATTTGGATAATTCCCGCCAGTACCACGGTTGCAAAAACATATTCGATGCCGTGGGAAATCATCAATGGGATCAAAACAATCACTGTTGCGCCAGCTCCTCCGGAAATTAATCCCGGTCTTCCACCCAAAATGGCGGTGACCAATCCCATTATAAATGCGGCGTATAAACCTGTCAGCGGAGAAAATCCTGCGAGAATAGCGAACGACAAAGATTCCGGAATCATCGTCATTGCGACGGTCAGTCCAGCGAATATTTCGTTACGATAATTGACTTTTTGGGAGAAATCAAAAAGGTTGAGAACTTTCTGCATAAGAATTTAAAATGCAAAAATAGTTGAAATTGTACTATTTCGCTTGATTCATTTTCAGATAATAAGCCAAAAACAGACCCAACATCACAATTCCGATACTAAAGGGGAAAATGTAAGATAATCCAAAAATATCAGCGACACCACCAATCAACGGACCTGTGATTCCCAAAGACATATCGATGAACAAACCGTAACCAGCCAGCGCTGAACCTTGATTGGATGAAGGAACGGTTTTCATAGCCATCACGCCCAAAGCTGGGAATATCAATGAAAATCCTAAACCTGTGATTCCTGCGCCAACCAAAACAAAATAAGGATGATATGACAATGCAATGACCGTCAATCCCAACGCCTCAACTGCCAAACTTGCAATCGCAACATTGATTCCACCAAATCGATTAATCGCATTATTGAAAACTAATCTTCCTGCAACGAACAAAATCCCGAAAACCGACAAACACAATGCGCCGTTTTGCCAATGATAATAGTCATAGTAAAGTGTAATAAAAGTAGAAATCGTTGCAAATCCTAATCCTCCCATTGCCAGACAAAGCCCGAAAGGAGCGACTTTCCCAAGGACATTCCAGAAGGATTTTTGCTCTTCGGCGGATTGTTTTCCAGTTCGGTTTTCTTTGGTTCGTGCATAGAAAAATCCGATTAATCCTAAGACTACAATGAGAAATCCTAAGCCATAAAAATTAAAATATTTAACAATCGTTACGCCCATAGAAGCACCTAATGCTAGAGCGCCATAACAGGCAACGCCATTATAAGAAATGATTTTTGCAGTATGTTTTTCTCCGAAAGTCATAATCGCCCAGTTGATGGGGCTTGCGCCAACCATTCCTTCAGCACCGCCTGTAAAAAGTCGTGTAATAACTAAAAATAGTAAACTGATGATAGGAGAGAATCTGAAATAATAAGCCATTATCAATACCAATCCTGTAAAAGCGAAACCCAGCATACTTATTAAAACTGCTGGTTTTGGACCTTTGTTGTCAATGATTTTTCCTGAGTAAGCTCTCATCAAAAAAGTCATCACATATTGCAAACTAATTACAATTCCTGCAACCAACATACTAAATCCAAGACCTTTGCTGATAAAAATTGGTAAAACGGATAAGGATAATCCGATGATGAAATATCCTATAAATGTAAAAAATACGTAAGAAATAATGGAATTTGAAAATTTTCTGCTTTGTTCAATCGTTGCATCCATAACTTTAAATATCAAGGTGCAAAATTACTTCTTATGTAGTTCTAACTGATAAGATTTATGGTTAATTAAACAATAAGTTTTTATAGATGGCATCGATGATTTTGCTAATTACTCAAATAACTTTTCATAAATTCTTTGATTTGGTCGAGTTCGCCATAAGTTCTTTTGACAATATTTCCTTCCGAATCAACCAAAATTTGAAGAGGGTAACCCGAAGCATTCAACTTTTTTGGAAACTCTTTATTCTTATCGAAATAAGTTTCCGAAGTGATGTTGTTTTTCTTGAGTATTTCAGTCGCCTTGCTCATTCGCTCAGGCGTATATTCATCCGCTACAGAAATAAAATTGACGCCTTGATTTTTGTATTGGCTGTAAAGCTCCACCAATTTCGGCATATCTTCAATACAAGGTTTGCAGGACGTTGCCCAGTAATCAATCAGCGTTAATTTATAATTTTTGAAAGTCGTTTTGAAAAGATGATTTTTATTATCAAGATTTATTTTAGGAAAGATATTATCCGCTTCTAACTTAAGAAGTTTGCTAAACTCAGTATAAGTAAAAGATTTCTTGACAGTCTGGTCGAATAATTTCAAATTATCAGCATACATCGGATGGTAGCCATATCGTGAAAAATCATTAATCATTTCCCAAAGTGCCACGTATGATTTTGGGTGTTTTCTGATATATTTTTGAAGTTCCAATTCCTTTTTTTCAATGTTTTCCGAATCATTGCTCTCGTAAGGTTTTAATTGGCTATCAAAAGATTTAAGTATCGAATTCAATCTGTCATATTCAATATTCGTGGGAGAAGTAGAGAGAATTTCAAAATTCAGATTATCATCTTTGACGGATAATTTCAGATTTCCGGCTTCGATAAAAAATATTTTGGATTGCATTCCAGCATTTTTCGTTGCATCGTAATACGAAATTGTCACAGGTTGAGGATAATCGAATTTTGTCTTGATATTAGCACTTCCTTTGAATGCTAATTTGATATCGCCTTGCTCAGAAATCTTTTTTGAATCATCAACAGTGAATTGGTAATTGTGTAAAAGATGTGTATTTCTGGCAGCGGGAGGGAAAGATAAAAAGATAGTATCAACCTTCAAACCGGGTGCTTCAATTTCTAAACTTGAGCTTTTTTGCGCATTAAATATTTGGGTGGATAGTAATACAAATAGTATTAAAACAGATTTTTTCATTGCAACATTTATCGATTTTAAAAATACATTTTTTAAAGTAAAATGAGAGAAAATTCTGTAACTTTCGGCTTCTATTTTAAAATCAGTTTGAAATTTCTCATCATCATTCCCGCTCACAACGAGGAAAAAAATATTTCTCAATGTTTGGAATCTCTGAAAAGTCAGAGTTTTCAGGATTTTGTTTGCTTGATTGTGAATGATGGTTCGACAGATAAAACTGCAGAAGTTGTTGAAAATTTCAAACTGCAAACCTCCAATTTCAAACTTGAAAATCTTCAAATTTCCGAACATCAGCCAGGTGCGAAAGTGGTGAGAACGTTTAATAAAGGTTTAGAATCTGAGAATTGGAAAAACTTTGATGTGATTTGCAAGTTTGATGCAGACATTGTTTTTCCCCAAAATTATTTGGAGAAAATCAATCAGGTTTTTGTGACAAATCCAAAAGCCGGGATCGTTTCCGGTTTGGTTTACATTAGAAATTATAAGCAAAATCCGGAGATTAAAAATCTTCGAAATCCGAATGAAAACTGGTCAGATTTCAGCAATAAAAATCACGACTGGGTTTTCGAAAATCTGTCGTCCAAAAATCACGTTCGTGGTCCGATAAAAGCCTACAGAAAAGAATGTTTCGAAGATATGAACGGTTTGCGAGCGGTTTTAGGTTGGGACAATCTCGATATTTTATTAGCTAAAAAAAGCAATTGGGAAGTTGTTACAATCAAAGAATTGTGGGTCAAACATTTGCGACCAACGGCGTACAAATACAAAGAACAAAAAGCGGAAAAATTGGGCCAGTATTTTTATAATATCGGACTGAGTTTGCCTTTAACAATGATTTCGTCCGCCAAATCAAGTTTTAAAAACCGTTCTGCAAAAGAGTTTTTCACGACAATTAAATCTTTTCTGAAACAAAAAGACAAACGAAATCTCAGTCAGGAAGAAATCAAATTTATCCGAAATCTTCGTTGGAAAGAGTTTTTTAAAAACTTTGGTTTATGAAGAGAATCGCTTACATAGAACTCGATACGCACGCAGAATTAGCAAACAATTTCTTTGAATTAACAAAAAATTTAAAGGAAATTTCAGTCGATTTCTACTTCTCAGAAAAGATTTACAAATTCCTGAATCTTCACGGAAACAATATTTTTCTGACCGATTATTCTGAACTTTTGGAAATATTGGAAAAGGAGAAATATGATTTGATCATCATTGGAACCGTTCATCGCCATTTTATTTTCTACAAAGCGATTGTGGAGAAATTCAACACAGCGATTTTGGTTCATAATCTAAATTTTACGAAAGCTTCAAATTGGAATTTAATCAAAGGTATTTTTAAGCAAGATTTCAAATATCGCTTGAAATTATTCCTAAAGGAGGGACTTTTGGAAGCTCCGAATGTTTATCAGAATTCAAAATATCTTTTAGGAATTGACGAATTAGTTTCAGACAAAAATAATCTCGAATTTTTACCTATTTATTTTAATCAATTTAATTCAAAAAACCCGGAATCTGAAACAATTAAAATTGTGATTCCTGGCGCAGTTTCTCAAAGCAGGAGAGACTACAATTCATTTTTTCAAAAACTGTTGAAATTCAAAAATATTGGAATTAATTATGAAATTATTTTCCTTGGGAAAGCATCAGGAAAAGAATTGAGTAAATTAAATCAAATTTTAAATAAAATCCCTCAATTTATTAAAATTCAATATTTTGAAGAAAAAATCAGCCAAAACGAATTTGATGATTGGATGATGAAAACTGATGTTTTATATTGTCCGATTCAAAAAAAAACAGAGTTTTTATCGATTAAGGAAATTTATGGAAAAACGAAAATCAGTGGCAATATTGGCGACGCCATCAAATATGGAAAACCAGCGATTTTTCCTGAAACTTACGAGTCGGATTTAGAATTTATAATCGAAGAAAAACCAGATTTGCAGACTCAATTTTCGGAGGTTAGAAATCACAAATTTGACTTTCAATCCTATTCTTTGAAGAATGTTTCAAAAAAATTAGCGATATTAGTTGAAAGATTAATTACTAAAAGTACTTAAATGAAAAATCACACACTAATAGCCATTATTTCGTTGGCAATTCTGACATTAACTCAATTAGTTTACATTTTTCCTCAGGTTGGTTTTTCGCAAAACACCTATATGATAACGAGTATGTTACAGGTTTTGGGCTACGCAGGATTGACCGCTTTTTTTATTAAATTATATCAAAAACAGAAGTAATATGAATGAAGAATTTAATGAACTGTTTGATATTAATGATGAAGAAGACCAAAAACCGGACGTTCAAATTACGAATCAAAAAATAATCATTCACACGTTGATAAGAACTGTCATTCTGCTGGTTGCAGCAGTTGCAACTTGTGTTCTTTTGTTCATCGCGGCCTACGATTCACAAATTATGCTGGGCGTTTTAGCGCTCGCAATTGTTATTGGTTGGTTTGCTTTGATGATCATAGAATCAATTCGATTGAAAAAGAGCAATAAAACTCAACTTTCGCAAGCTAATTCGGTTTTAATTGGAATTGCTACGTTGATGATTCTGATGCTGATTGCAGGCATCAGATAGTTATTTCTTCATCTTTTTTTTTGAAAACTTTTTCTCAAAACAACTTTCGATTTTCTAAGATTTTTGATGGAATTAAATCTAATTCTCTCGTTGTACAAAAACCAACCGCCAATACAACCAATTGCGCTACCAATTAAAATCTCTAACAATCTCATTTGTAGTAAATAATCGGGATTAAGTGAAGTTGAACTTCCTGTTTCAGCCAAAAGAATTCCCATTGGGGTCAGAAATGTTACCGCAAGCGCATAATGTCTTGTAATCAACATTTCGACGATGATTTGAAGTGTGATAATGCAGATGCAAATCAATAAAGCAGAAGTGACGAAAGAGAAGATTACCCACGCGATTCCAAGTCCGATTATCGTTCCGATAATCCTGTGTAAACCTCTTTTCCAGATGTGATATCGATTCACGCCTTGCAAAACCGCCAAGCTGGAAATCGGAATCCAATAAGGATAATCGAGATTGAAAAACTTACCAATAAAAACGGAAACCAACATACAAATCCCGATGATAAAAGATTCTATAAGATTCACATAAGGATTAAAATGAAAAGTGGTCAGGTTTTTTTTAGTTTCTTTTTTCGAATTTAAAACGCTGTAAATTAAACAAATAAGACAAGCATTCACAGTTCCGATGGTGAAAATACCAATTCGTTTCGGAATCAATTCCGGATGATGCGGAAGTCCGATGGCCATAGAAGCCATCATAATAAAGAAAAAACTTCCCGGTGGTTTCAGATTAAAATATCTTGCAATGTAATAAGCAATGGCCGAAAAAATCCCGAAAACTAAGGAAGCAATCCAAAGATTAAAACTAAAAATCAGTCCCAGACCGTAAGAAATTATCATCCCGAAAGAACAGACAAACATCTTCATCATCGTCTCGATAAAATCGCTGTTGCTGGGAATATAAATAATGACCAAACCTGCTAAACTGGCCGTGAGAGCAGATTTGACATCGCCCAAAAAGTATCCGAACATCAGCGGAATTCCGACTGCCAATCCAGCCAAAAATGGAATGTGCCAGCTTCTTGGCGAAGGTTTCAGTTTGAAGAAAGAGAGAAATTCCTGTTTGATATATTCTGCGTTCAAAATTACTTTTTATTGAGTTTTAGACAGTTATTAGATTCATTTTTTACGCTTGCAAAATTACCTTATAATTGTTGAAATTCAAATTTATAACGACTGAGAAATTGCATAAAAAACGCTATTTTTGTTATCTTAAAATTTTGAGAATAGAATGGATTATCTGAAAGGATTGAATGAGCCTCAGCTAGAAGCAGTTACCACCTTGCAAGGACCGTTGATGGTTTTGGCGGGCGCAGGTTCTGGCAAAACGCGAGTGCTCACGATGAGAATTGCGCATCTGATTACGAATGGAGTAGACCCTTTCAATATTTTATCTTTGACCTTTACCAACAAAGCAGCGAAGGAAATGAAAGAACGTATTGCGAAACTTGTTGGAGACAGCAATGCTCGTTCGCTTTGGATGGGGACTTTTCACTCAGTTTTTGCGCGGATTTTGAGAAGCGAAGGTCATCATCTCGGCTATCCTTCCAATTTCACGATTTACGATATGCAAGATGCTCTGAATGTGATGAAGAAGGTCATCAAGGATATGAACATCGATTCGGATATTTACAAAGCCAAAAAAGTTTTATCGAGGATTTCTCAGTACAAAAATAATCTCATCACGGTCAATGCTTATTTCAACAATCCGGAATTGATGGAGGCGGACGAGAAGGCGAATATGAAACACATCGGCAATATTTACAGAAAATATGTCGAAGCTTGTTTCAAAAATGGCGCGATGGATTTTGATGATTTGTTATTGAAAACCAACGAATTACTAACTCGTTTTCCTGAAGTTTTAGCAAAATATCAGGACCGATTCCGATATATTCTGGTAGATGAGTATCAGGATACCAACCATTCTCAGTATTTGATTGTCAAAGCGTTAGCTTCAAAATTTGAAAATATTTGTGTAGTTGGAGACGATGCCCAATCGATTTACTCTTTCCGTGGTGCGAATATTCATAATATTCTGAATTTCAAGAAGGATTACCCTGATGCAATGACGGTTTCCTTGGAACAAAATTACCGTTCCACACAAAATATTGTTGACGCGGCGAATGTGGTGATTTCCAAAAATTTACAGCAGTTTAAGAAGAATGTTTTTAGTGAAAATGAAATTGGAGACAAAATAAAAGTGTACCGAAGTCTTTCTGATGCGGATGAAGCGAATTTCGTTTCTGCCAATATTTACGAATTACACAACACACAACAGCGTCATTTCTCAGATTTTGCGATTCTTTACAGAACCAATTCTCAGACGAGAGCATTTGAAGATGCGTTGAGAAAAAAGAATATTCCGTACAAAGTTTACGGCGGATTGTCTTTCTACCAAAGGAAAGAGGTGAAAGATTTGCTGGCCTATCTTCGGATTTTGGTTAATGAAAATGATTCTGAAGCTTTGTCCAGAATCATCAATTATCCGGCAAGAGGAATCGGTGAAACGACTCAGAATAAATTGGTTGTTTTTGCAGATTCTCAAAATGTTCCGGTTGCTCAGGTTCTTGATAATCTCGGTTTTTACGCGCCACAATTGGGATTGAATAATGGAATCTTAACCAAATTAGGCGATTTTTGGTCGATGATAAAAGCTTTCCAAGTGATGTTGAAAACAGAAAACGTTTACGATGTTGCGATGGAAGTGGCGAAACGTAGCGGACTCATCAAATTCCTAAAAGAAGATGCAACGCCGGAAGGGATTTCCAGAGTTGAGAATATTCAGGAATTGCTGAACTCGATGCAGGGTTTTATTGAGGAGCAAATTCAGATTGAAGGTGGCGACCCGAGTCTGTCCAATTTTATGGAAAATATCGCATTGTCATCTGATACTCAAAATGATAAAGACGACGATAAGAATAAGGTTTCTTTGATGACCATTCACTTGTCAAAAGGTTTGGAATTCCCTGTGGTTCATTTAGTTGGACTCGAGGAAAATCTTTTTCCGAGTTTTATGAGTTCGTCCACCAGAGAAGAATTGGAGGAAGAAAGACGTTTGTTTTATGTGGCTTTAACAAGGGCTGAGAAGCAGGTTTTCTTCACTTACGCCGTTTCCAGATTCCAATGGGGGAAAATTACCGATGCGGAACCATCCAGATTTTTGAGCGAAATCGATTCGAAATATCTAGAATTGGTTAATCCAGTTAATGAGTTGAAATTCATCAATCGTTCGGGAATCGATTCCAATATCTTTGACGACACGCCTTCCGAACCTCGTTTTTTTAAAAAGAAAGAGGAGAAAAAAACACTGGAGCGCAACGTGAATGTTCCTGTTCCAAAACAATTAAAACCAATTGCAACGGCAAGAATCATCAATCCAAGTGGTTCATCTTCAGAAGATATCGAAGTAGGAGACAACGTTAGACACGACCGTTTTGGCGTTGGAAAAGTGGAATTTTTGGACGGAACCGACCCTCAAAACATTAAAGCAAAAGTAATTTTTGCCAACGAAGGCGAGAAAAATCTTATTCTGAAATTCGCTAAATTGACGAAGATTTAAACCTAAAACAAATAAAAGAATTTTTTGACACTTAAGTTTTATAATACTAAAATAAATGAAGTCATTTAAGAACAGTTAAGTTTATAAAATCAAAGATTTTAATCTTAGCTGAACTTATTTTTAAGAATTTAAAAACCTTTCTAAAGTGACTTAAGTGTTTTGAAAAATGCCAAAAGCAAAACTATGATTCGAGCAAAAAATATACATAAATCTTATGGAACCCTCGAGGTTCTGAAAGGTGTTGACATTCATATAAAACAAAGTGAAGTGGTTTCTATCGTTGGAGAATCCGGCGCGGGAAAATCGACTTTACTTCAGATTTTAGGAACTTTGGATAATCCGTCTGAGATAGATAAATTCGGAACTGAAATCGCTTTGGATGGCAATTCTTTCCTTAAAATGAAAGATAAAGAATTATCCAAATTCCGGAATAAAAATATTGGTTTTGTATTTCAAAATCATCAATTGTTGCCAGAATTTACAGCATTGGAAAACGTTCTCTTGCCAACAAGAATCGGCGGAATTGCTGAAAAAGATGTCATTGAAAAAGCACATTCTCTTTTCGAAGATTTGAATATCGCCAGCCGATTGCATCACAAACCGTCAGAATTATCAGGCGGAGAAGCGCAAAGAGTTGCAGTTGCAAGAGCATTAATTAATTCTCCAAAAATAATTTTCGCAGACGAGCCAACAGGAAACCTCGATTCCAAAAATGCAGATGCGCTTCATCAATTATTTTTTGATTTGAGAGATAAATATCAGCAGACTTTTGTGATTGTGACACACAATTCTGTTTTAGCGGAAAGTACTGATAGAAAGCTGGTTATGAAAGATGGACAGATTGTTTTGTGATTTATAAATTAAGAAATATTATTTTTTCTAATTTTTCCGTTTAGGTTGATAAACACATTTCCTTGAAAACATTTCTATTATTCATTCTATCATTTTTATTAATTTCCTGCGAAGTAAAATCACAGGAAACTCAATCTGTCCATTTAGATAAATTAGCTCATAAAATCTCTGAAATAAAGAATTTTCTGAAAGATTCTGATTATAATCAAGACAAAGCTTTTTTAATTGATTTCTCACTTCCATCTTCCAAATTCAGACTTTTTGTTGTTGATGTTAAAACTGGAAAAGTTCTGCACAAGGCTTTGGTTGCTCACGGAGACGGCTCAGAAGATGGAAAAACCAAGTATGGTTTGAAATTCAGTAATCTCGATGGTTCGCATTGTTCGTCATTGGGAAAATATGTTGTTTCGGAAAAGTATAAAGGCAAATTTGGTTTATCTTACAGGTTGGATGGACTCGATGAAACCAATAGCAATGCGAGAAATAGAGCCATTGTTCTACATAGATTGAGTTGTGTTCCGGATGTTGAGCAAAAAGAAGATATTTGTTTAAGTTTTGGTTGTCCGATGGTTTCTGATGATTTTTTCAAAATTTTGGAACAGCATATTGACAAATCGAACAAAAGAATAATCCTTTACGCCTACAACTAATGAGCATCAAATCTCTCGCAGAAGACGACCGCCCAAGAGAAAAATTCCTGTTGAAAGGAAAAGCTTCAGTTTCGGATTCGGAGCTGCTGGCGATTATTATGGGAAGCGGAAATAGGGAAGAGTCTGCGGTGGAATTGGCGAGAAGAATATTGAAATCCGTGGAAAACAACTGGCACAGATTGAGTCAATTATCAATCAAAGATTTGACAAAATTCAAAGGTGTTGGCGAGGCCAAAGCCATTTCTATTGCAACAGCTTTGGAAATCGGAAACAGAAAATCTCAGCAGGAAGTTTTGGAAAGACAGCAAATCACTGGAAGCAAAGATTGTTTCGAGGTTTTGCAACCGCATTTATCGGATTTGCCAACGGAAGAATTCTGGGCGATTTTCCTGAATCATCAAAATAAAATTCTCTACAAAACCTGCCTTTTCCGCGGCGGAATTGCAAGTTCTGTAGCTGATGTTCGCGTGATTTTTAAAACTGCGTTAGAGCATTTTTCAACAAGAATTATTGTCGCTCATAATCATCCCGCAGGGAGTTTGAAGCCAAGCAAAGAAGATATTAGTATTACAAATAAGATAAAGGAAGCAGGTGATTTATTGGATATTGAGTTGCTTGACCATTTAATCATTGTGCAAAACAAATTTTACAGTTTTAAAGAAGAAGGGATTTTATGATTAAACGAGTGAAGTATCACGAAATTGATTTTGAAAAATATAATAATTGTATAGAAAATTCGGTTCAGAAAAAATTCTATGCTGAAAGAATATTTTTGGACATCAGCACCGATAAAAACTGGGAATTATTGATTTATAATGATTACGAAGCGGTGATGCCAATTCCATTTGTCAAAAAAATGGGAGTTAAAATTGTCCATAATCCGAAACTTTGTCAGCAATTGGGCGTTTTTTCAAATATTGATTCTGTGGAAATTAATAACAGATTTTACAACTATTTTTTTAAGAATTATATTATTAGATATTACACTTTCAATGATATTAATTCATTCTCAAACCCCTTGAAAAAAAGAAGTAATTTTTTGATTTTTCCGGATAAATATGAAACGGTTAGACAAAAATATTCTCCCAAAAGAAAAAGGAAACTCAGATTGGATCAGGAAGTTTTAGATAATTCAGAAATTAAAAAAAACTTTGACATAGATAGTATTAAAACTTTTATTAGAAGTACAGGTTTAGGAGCAGATGAGAAAGACTTAGAAAAATTCGTTGATCTAATGATAAAATTCTTTCTTAATAATAAGTTGGATTTCTACGGTTTTTTCTATCATCAGAAATTGATTAATATGATTGCTGTTTATAAATCAGATTATTCTCTAGCCTTGCTGGGAACATATAATGACAGAGAATTTGTGAAGCTCAGCGGATCATCTTATTTGATAGACAAAGTAATCTCGGAAAACATCGAAACCAAAATCTTTGATTTTGAAGGAAGTGAGATTCCTGCAGTGGAAGAGTTTTTCCGAGGTTTTCGTCCGGAATTGAAACCTTATCCTTGTCTACAGGTTAATAAAAAGGACTTGATCCTTAGAATTATTAAGAAATTGTTGTTTCTCAATTAAAAATTCTTTATTAGAGCAAAAAGTATTAATTTTGCAGTCCGATTTTAAATATGTTTGACTCAGATTATTTTCCTTATGCTGTAGCAGTTATCATCGCATTGCCATTCCTGGTTTTTGCGAAACAGTTCGTGAATAGCTTTATCAGGCTCAAAAAACAGGAAATTAATTTTCTGGCAACCAAGTCGAATAGTGAAATCAAACTTCAGGCTTTGGAAAGAATGACTTTGTTCCTGGAACGTTTGAAACCGTCAAATCTCGTTATGAAATTTGACAAAGGACTTCAGCCTCACGAATTCGTTTTCCTCACAGAAAAAAACATTACGGAAGAATTTGAATATAATGCTTCTCAGCAACTTTACATCTCAAAATCTTCGTGGCAAGATATCATTACCAGCAAAAATAACGTCATACAATCGCTTCATAAAACCTATGAAGAACTGAATGAAAACTCAAAATTAGAAGACTTCAAAACCGTTTTCCTGATGGGTTATCTCAATTCAGATGATTACATTGCTGACACGATTGAAAATCTTAGAAAAGAACTTAACAAAATAATATAAATAAACATGATTCCTAGTTTTAAAGCACATCCTTGGCACGGGATTTCTGCTGGAGAAAATTCTCCGGAAGTGGTAAACGTTTTTGTAGAAATCGTTCCAACGGACACTATAAAATATGAAGTGGATAAAGAAAGTGGCTATCTGAAAGTAGATCGTCCACAGAAATTTTCCAACATTATTCCTGCCATGTACGGTTTCGTTCCAAGAACTTATTGCGAAGACGAGGTGAAAAATCTGGCTGTTGCAACTGGCGCAACCGACGTTACAGAAGGCGATCACGATCCTTTGGATATCTGCGTTCTTAGCTCGCATAACTTCACTTCCGGTAACATTCTTTTGCAGGCGATTCCAATTGGGGGCTTCCAGATGATAGATAAAGGCGAGGCAGATGACAAGATTATTGCAGTATTGGTAGAGGATCAGGTTTACGGTCACATCAGAGATATTTCTGAGTTGCCAAAGGCAGAAGTTAACCGTTTGTTGCACTATTTTTTGAGCTACAAAAACTTGCCAACAGAACCTGCAAAAGTGAAAATCGATTTGGTTTACGGCGCAGATCAGGCGAAGCAAGTGATTTTAGCTTCACAAAAAGATTACTCAGACAATTTCGTTGAAAAATTGAAATAATCAAAATATCAAATGCCATCTTTCTAAGGTGGCATTTTTATTTCAATAATAATTTGGGCGCCTTTATCCGCCTTCCGTTCCCGCTTTTTTTGTCATTGCGAATGACGCTTTGCATAATTGATTTGATTTTTCAGCACTCGCAATAACAAAAAAGAGCTCCACTCAAGTCGGGGCGCGCTTCGCCAGGACTGAAGATTTTAAATCAATACAAGGTTTGTCATTCGATAAGGAATTTCAATTGAATTTGTTGACAGGAACTAAAGAAGTTTCCCCGTAAGAAACATTCCCGCAACCGTAAAATAGATAATCAAACCTGTAACATCCACAAGCGTTGCAACAAAAGGAGCAGAAGAAGTCGCCGGATCCAGTTTTAATTTCTTGAGAACGAATGGAACCATAGAACCGGAGATTGTTCCCCAAAGTACGATGAGCATCAAAGAAACGCCAATACTCAACCCAACAAAAATCCAATGTTCTCCATAATCGAAAAGTCCGATTTTTTGCCAAAATGCGATTCTTGTAAATCCAATGATGCCTAAGATTCCACCTAAAAAAATCCCGGTAAATATCTCTTTTTTAATGACATACCACCAATCTTTCAAGCCAATTTCCTGAAGCGCCATCGCCCTGATAATCAAAGTAGCAGCCTGTGAACCAGTGTTTCCACCACTAGAAATAATCAACGGAACAAACAATGCCAAAACCACAGCTTTCTGGATTTCATCTTCGAAATGTCCCATTGCGGACGCGGTCAGCATCTCAGAAAAGAAAAGAACGACCAGCCAGAAACCGCGTTTCTTCACCATTTCAAAAACCGAGGTCTGCGTGTAAGGCATATCCAAAGCATCCAAACCTCCAAATTTCTGAATGTCTTCTGTATTTTGAGATTCGATTTGATCCAAAATATCATCGATTGTTACGATTCCTACCAACACGCCATTTTCCGTAATAATGGGTAATGCGCTTCTGTCATATTTCTCAAAATACGGAACTGCATCTTCTTTGGAAGTGGTTGTTTTAATGGCAACAAAATGATTATCAGATAATTCTGAAATCAACTGGTCTTCATCAGCCAACAGAAGTGAGCCAATCGTGATGTCATCAATCAAAATATTTTTTTCATCTACCACATACAGAAAGTTAAGCGTTTCCACTTTTTTTCCCACCTTTTTGATTTGCTGCAAACATCTTTTTACGGTCCATTCTTTTCGGATTTGGACATAATAAGGTGTCATCAAACGCGCAATAGAATCAGCTTCATAACCCAGAAGTTTCAGTGCAACTCTGCGTTCCTGCGGATTCAGAAGGTTGATAGATGATTTGATTAATTCATCAGGAAAATCCTCGAAAAGCTGCGTTCTGTCATCGGGAGACATCTCGTTCAGAATGTCGGAAACCTCGTGACTGGCAATGCTTCTGATTGTTTCTTCCTGAAAATCAGGGTCTAAGTGAGAAAAAACATCGGCTTTTTCTGACCTTGGTAATTTAAGAAATTGCAAAAGTCTTTCTTTCACTGGCAATTTGCTCAGTGATTCAGCGACGTCTGCAGGATTCAATATGATTTCTTGATTCTCGATTTCTTAGATTTTTGCATTGCAAAAGTATTAAAATCTTCAAGAAATCCTTTAGAAATAGATTAATATAATGTGAATAAAATCAGTTTAGAATGAAATAAAACTAATTCCTCAACTCTTTATGAATTTTTCTGATAGCGCCTTTGGTTCCCAGAATTACAGAATTGGAAGCAGAACCAAGCAATCTGGCATTTCCTTTATAAGTGTCGTAAGAAGTTTCCATTATGAAATGCCCTTGAGAATCATAAAGTTTCATGCTCACAATCACCTGATTAGAAAATACATACTTTCCAAAACCAACTTTGAAATACTTCACTTTCGGGATTACGGCAACATCGGCATTGTTGTTCATACAAATTTCTTTTACCGTTTTTGTATCTACATCATCAAAAGAGATAGGCGTATCAACTTGTAGATATTTGATATTGCCCAGAGATTTCATTTTGTCAGAAGTGGCGCTGTAAAAGGCCGTGTAAGTAGGTTCTTTGATTTCTGTGATGTCCGGAAAAATCTCAGGATTGAAATACAGAACGGTTTTTACATTGGAAATTTTGATGTCATTATTTTTGTAAAGCAAAGCGTCTCCATAATTTGCACAAGAAACAAGGAGGATTGATAGATAGAAACTTACAAAAATAAGAGGTAGATATTTTTTCATTCGCTTGATGCAAAATTACAATGAAAAATCAACATTTCAATACAAATTTTAAGATTTATTTAACAGAATTCAATTGCTGTATTTTTATAGGTTGCAGTCGTAAATCATCACAAAATTCTTACTTTTGTTTTTATGACTTCTACAGACAAAAGATTATATCTTATAGACGCTTATGCGATGATTTTCCGCGGGTATTTTGCATTCATCAAAAGCCCGAGAATCTCGACAAAAGGTGTGAATACATCGGCCATTTTCGGTTTTACAAATTCTTTGATAGAATTGATAAAAAGAGAGCGTCCAACGCATTTGGCCGTCGTTTTTGATGTGGGCAAAACCAATGTTCGTCACGATGATTATGCAGATTATAAAGCCAACCGTCTGGAAACGCCTGAACCCATTTTATTAGCCAAACCATACATCAACAGTATTTTGGAAGCGATGCACATTCCGATTTTAGGTGTGGAAGGTTATGAAGCTGATGACGTCATCGGGACGATTGCCTGCAAAGCGGAAAAGCAAGGTTACAATATTTTTATGGTAACACCAGACAAAGATTTTGCTCAATTGGTTACGGAAAACATCAAAATCTATAAACCAAGTATGAAAGGCGGAGACATAGAAATCTTGGGTGTAGAAGAAGTCAAGGCTAAATACGAAATCAATGACCCTAAACAAATCATCGATTATCTTGGAATGATGGGCGATGCTGTGGATAATATTCCCGGCTTGGAGGGCGTTGGCGAGAAAACAGCCAAGAAATTTCTTCAGGAATTTGGCTCGATGGAAAATCTTTTGGCCAATACACATACTTTAAAAGGTAAACTTAAAGAAAAAGTTGAAGCCAGCGCAGAAAGAGGTTTGTTATCCAAAAAGTTAGCAACTATAATTTGTGATGCGCCAGTGGATTTTATTGAGGAGCAATATGACTTAGACCTGCCGGATTTTGAAAAGGTTAAAGAGATTTTTGACGATTTAGAATTCCGAAGACTTTATGAAAATCTTTACCGCGCTTTTTCAAATAGAGAATATGTTGAAGAATTGATTGAAACAGATAATCCTGTAGGAGGAAAAATCGAAACCAAAGCGGCTTCTCACAAAAATGGAACAATGGATCTTTTTGCCAATTTTGAGCAATTGGAACAGGCAACAACGACCAAAACCAACATAGAAGAGAACGACCATCTTTATCAATACATCGATTCTCCAAAAGCTCAGAAAATCCTTCTCAATAACCTTTTGAAGCAAAAAGCGGTTTGTTTTGATACAGAAACCACTTCGCTGAATGAGTTGGAAGCGGAATTGATTGGGATGAGTTTTTCATATAAAAAAGGCTTGGCTTATTACGTTCCGATTTCTGCAAATCAGGAAGAAGCGCAGGAAACCGTTGAACTTTTCCGCCCGTTTTTTGAAGACCAGAATGTTCTGAAAATCGCTCATAATATGAAATATGATGCTAAAGTTCTTCAGAATTATAATATCGATGTGACAGGGAAATTGTTTGATACAATGATTGCGCATTATCTTCTGAATCCCGACGGACGACACGGAATGGATTATCTTTCCGAAATGTATCTGGATTACAAACCAGTTTCCATAGAGACTTTGATTGGGAAAAAAGGTAAAAATCAATTGACACTTCGTGAAGTTGATATTGAGACGCAAACGGCTTATGCAGCGGAAGATGCAGATGTAACGTTTCAATTATATGAATTATTTGCGCCTCAATTAGCGAAAGAAAATCTGGAAGAATTGTTTTACAATGTCGAGATGCCATTGATGAAAGTTTTGGCAAAAATAGAGTTGACGGGCGTAAAACTTGATGAAAAATGGCTGGCTCAGGAAAGTATTGATTTGGAAAATGATTTACGAATCTTAGAATCAAAAATTTTTGAATTATCTGGAGAACAGTTCAATATGAATTCGCCGAAGCAATTGGGAGAGATTTTGTTTGACAAAATGCAACTGGATCCGAAAGCTAAAAAAACCAAAACCGGACAATATGCAACTTCCGAAGATGTGCTTCAAAAATTATCTTCAAAACACGAAATCATCACTTCCATTCTGGAATATAGAACTTTACAGAAACTAAAATCGACTTATGTTGATGCTTTGCCAGGTCAGATTGATAAAAAAGATGAGCGTGTTCATACGACTTTTGCCCAAACTGTTGCTGCAACAGGACGTTTGGCAAGTGTAAATCCGAATCTTCAAAATATCCCGATCCGAACTTTACGAGGACAACAAATCCGTGGTGCTTTTGTTTCCGGAGAAGGTAAAAAAATCATTTCAGCCGATTATTCTCAAATTGAATTAAGACTGATTGCAGAAATTTCCGGCGAACAAAATATGATAAAGGCTTTCCAAAATGGGGAAGATATCCACGTTTCTACGGCTGCAAAATTGTTTGATATCCCTTTAGAAGAAGTCACGAAAACTCAGAGAAGTCAGGCAAAAACCGTGAATTTTGGGATTATTTATGGTCAGGGCGCATTTGCACTGGCGGAACAAACCGGACTTTCCAGATCGGAAGCAAAAAAAATGATTGATGCTTATTATGAGAATTATCCAAGACTGAAAGAATATATGGCCGAGCAGGTGAAAAAAGCTCAGGATTTCGGTTATGTAGAAACGATTCTCGGTAGAAAACGCCATTTGAAAGATATTAATTCAAGTAATTTTGTAGTGAAAGCTCACGCCGAAAGAAACGCTGTGAATGCGCCAATACAGGGAAGTGCCGCCGATATTATCAAACTAGCAATGATAAAAATTGACCACGAATTGGAAGCAAGAAATCTTGAAACCAAAATGCTTTTGCAAGTTCACGATGAATTACTTTTCGAAGTTCCAATTGATGAATTAGAAACTGTAAAAACATTGATCAAAAAAGAAATGGAATCTTCATTTTCCACGAGTGTTCCGCTTTTGGTGGAAGTTGGCGTTGGCGATAATTGGTTGGAGGCGCACTAGAAATATGAATGATAATTGATAAATGACAAAATCATTATTCAAAATAGTTTTTGTAATAATTTACGCATTTACAATTTTCGGAATTTTTGAAATTTCAAAAGGTGGTGGATCTTGTAATGGTGGTTTACTTTTTATAGTATTCATCATATTATTTATGATTACTTCATTGTTTTTAATCTTAAGTAATTTTTATTTTTTTCGAAGACATCAATTAAAAAAATCTTTTTACTTTTCATTGATTTCATTTTTAGTTTGGTCTTTTGGAATTATATGTTTTTATAATTCAGTCGAAATGATTGTATATTTAATACCTTTAGAATTATTAATTATTATATGGTTATTTTATATTTATTCAAATAACAAAAAAGCAATAACTTAACAAGATCAAAACAAAACAATATGAAAGCAGTAGTATTTTACGAACACGCAACAGACAAATCAATGGATGAATTTATGGCAGTTTTTCCACGTCACGAAGCCTTCGAAGCAGAATTTATAAAGTCAGGAAAAGTCTTGGGAACAGGCGCTTTTGGTAACGCTGGTGAAGGTGCAATGGCCATTTTTGTGGATAAACAAGCCGCAGAAGATTTCGTGAATGGTGATCCTTTTGTGCAGGAAGGTTTGATTGCAAAAACAACCATCAGAGAATGGAATGACGAGTTGGCATAATTAATTCACTTAAATATAAATATTATGTTTAATTAATTAAAATCCAACATTATGATCTCACAGATAATTCCCAAACTGCCCTTTATTGACAAAGAAAAAACGCTGCAATATTACCAGAATCTTGGTTTTGAATTTCCTGCGGATTATGGTCAATATTTGATTGCTATTTATAATAATTCGGAGCTTCATTTTTTTGAATTTAAAGATTTGATTCCTGAAAAGTCAGATTTTATGCTTTATTTGAAGATTTCGAATAATATTGACAAATTTTGTCAACAAGTTCAGGATAAAGGAATTACGATTCATCCGAACGGAAGTCTGGAAACAAAACCTTGGGGAATGAGAGAATTTTCTTTGATTGATCCGAATGGAACGTTGTTGACTTTCGGTGAGAAAATATAAAAAATTGTAACATTACTTTCAGAACATCGACTTAATAATAAATTATCTTTATGAAGAATATAAAACTTTACGGGTTTTTCTTTGGTGCTGCGCTTTTGACAAGTTGTGCATCCAGCAAAAACTTCGGTTATGAAGGAAAAGGTTTCAAAGATGCTTACAAAAGCATTACCGCAGAGGAGCTGAAAACCAATCTCTATGTGATTGCCGGCGACGAAATGGAAGGTAGAGATACCGGAAGTGCAGGTCAGAAAAAAGCGGGCGTTTATATGATTGAACAGTACAAGAAAAATGGAATTGGATTTCCTGCTGCTTTAGGTTCTTATTATCAAAAAGTACCTTCTTCAGCAATGAAAAAATATGGTGAAACTTTACCTGATTCTGAAAATATAATGGCTTACATCGAAGGTTCTGAAAAACCAAATGAAGTGATTGTTATCTCAGGACATTACGATCACGTGGGAACCAAAAAAGGTGAAATTTATAATGGGGCAGATGATGATGGAAGTGGAACAGTAGCAGTAATGGAGATTGCACAAGCGTTTCAAGAGGCTAAGAAAAAAGGTTATGGACCGAAGCGTTCTATTCTTTTTCTACACGTCACAGGCGAGGAGCATGGACTTTTTGGATCTGAATATTATTCGGATCATCCGGTTTTTCCTTTGGCCAATACAGTTGCAGATCTCAATATCGATATGATCGGTCGTGATGATCCTGAAAACAGAGGCAAGCAATATGTTTATGTGATTGGATCTGAAATGCTGAGCACAGAATTGAAAAAAATCAATGAAGAAGCTAATAAAAAATCTGTGAATCTGGAACTGAATTATAAATACGATGATCCAAAAGATCCTCAAAGATTGTATTACAGATCAGATCATTACAACTTTGCGAAGCATAATATTCCGGTTGCCTTTTTCTTTGATGGCATTCACGAAGATTATCACAAACCAACTGATACACCAGACAAAATTGATTATCCATTGTTGCAGAAAAGAACGCAATTGGTTTTCACAACGGCTTGGGAACTGGCGAACAGACCAGAAAGAATCGTTGTTGACGGAAAGAATACGAGATAAAATACTATCTATAAAAATCAAAACCAGCTTATTTCTAAGCTGGTTTTTTTATTTGGAATTTTGTCATTTTATTTATCAAAATCCGATTGTTTGATTTCTGAACCTTCTAAAAATCGATAGAGAAAAGGTGCTTTGTTGGCTGAGCCGCTGTAATGTTTTTCCAACCTTTCCAAAATATTCATACTCAGGATTTTTCTTTGAAAATTGTTTCTTCTGAGTGGTTCTCCCAAGATAGATTCGTAGAGATTTTGAAGCTCTTTCATTGTGAATTTATCCGGTAAAAGATTACTTCCCATCACTTGATAATCGATGTTTTTTCTGAGATGCAGAAGGCCTTTTTCAATCATTTCTTTATGGTCAAAAGCGAGATTTGGGATTTCGTTCACATTAAACCATTGACAAACTTCATTGAAGGAATCGGGGAAAGTGTATGTCAAAGTATAATCGATCAAAGCATAATAACCCACGGAAATGAAACGCTGATAGATCCAGTGATTGGTATCAACTTCGATATTTTTATTTTTTAAAAGTTTTTGATGCGTATTATTTTCAGTTCTTTTGATGTCTCCAAAAGTGTAGAATTGTTCCATAAAAACATCGGAAAGATGGGTTCTTTCATATAAAGTTCTGGCAGCGGCATCATTCAGATTCTCATCATTAAAAATAAATCCGCCGGGAACTGCCCAAAGGTCAAGGCCGTGGTATTTCAACAAAAGAACCTTCAAAGTATCTTTATGAAATCCAAAAATGACACAATCCACAGAAACGTGGTCTACAAAGTCTTTTGTATCTATTAATTCCCGTAGATTCTGCTTATTTTTATTGTTCTCGGTCATAGGTTATTACAGTTTTATTGAGGAAAAATGTAAGCGCAAATATAATTAATAATGGCAATGAAATAAATAAAGGATAAAAAGAACTTACATTTTTATGAAAAATAGTTGCCATATACAGCGAACCAACCGAACTTCCTAAGGATGAACAAATCATAACGATTGATACCAGCAAGTGCGTTTTTTCCTTCGGAATTTTATTCAGAATTTCTGCGTTGTAGAGCGGAAATAATGGTGCTAAAAATAATCCGATTAAAGGCATTAAGATTATAAGTAAGAATTTATAGTCAAAATAAAACTTCGAAATGATGATCTGACAAATACCCAAAATTGTGAAAACTGTAAAAAGACAAATCAAAGCCAATTTGAACCAGTGGAATCTTAAAACCAATTTGCTGTTAATCAATCTTCCAAAGAAAGAAAATAAAGCTAGAAAAGCAGAAGCCTGCAATGCAAAATAAGAATTGATTTTCAAATTATTCCTGAAAAAACTCGGTAACCAGGAATTGAAACTTTGCTCTACAAAAACCATAAAAAATACGATAATAAAGAAGTAAATGATTTTTGGATTGAGGAAAAACTTCCATTCTCCTGATTTTTTTTCAGTTGAAGATTTTATTTCTTCATCAATTTTCAAAGGTCGAAGCATCATAATATTAATGATACTTAAAACTGCGATGACCCAAAAACCAAATTTCCAGTATTCTGCATAAGCACTGGTCAGTAAACTCCCAAAACCGATATTGACAAAGAAAATCCCGATCATAAAAGCGGCATCCACACTGCTGATAGTACTTGCCAATTGCTTATCCTGAAAATTATTTTTGATAATACTGAAAACCGAAATTTTTGCTAATGCGAAACTAACGCCTACGATACTCAGCCAAATCTTAAAAAACCAAAAAGTATCGACCAACGGAAGAGCAATACAACTTGTCAAAATAAAAATTAAAGAAAAAACAAGTGCGTTTTTATTCCCTGTTTTTGCAATTAAATTGACGCAAAACAGCGATACCATTGCCATAGGAATATCTTTAAAAGATTCCAAAACACCCAAACCTTTGTACGAAACTTTCTCCGAGAGCTGTAAGATAATTACGCCCATACTATTTAGTAACATTGAGAAGATTAAAAAGCTCAACATTAGAGGAAGCTTTAGTGCTTTTTTATTAACATTCATTTAATCAACCTTAACTTATTTTTAACAATAGAGGGTGTTTTTAGTGATTCCAAATGTACTGAATTTTATGATAATAATTGATTTTTATTTCGCGTATGACCCATCAACATTAGGAAAATAAAAAAAATAAAAAATTATTTTGTTGTTTGAAAAAATAAATTACTTTTATTGTCTCAGTTTGAGATTAACAAAAATTAATTAAAATATGAACTTAAAGTATTCAAAATGTCTTGGGTTAGCCGCTGTACTTTACTTCACAGCCAACTACTCAGCTCAACAACGGATAACTGACACTGCTTCTAAAGAAAAAACAATAGAAGAAGTTGTAGTTATCGGTTATGGGACTCAAAAGAAAAGCAATGTAACTGGAGCGATTGCCAGTATCAAAGCTGCTGATATTGAAGATATTCCTGCGGGCAAACCTGAGCAGGTTCTTCAAGGTAGAGCAGCAGGTGTTTCAGTTGTTACGAATTCTGGACAGCCCGGATCTAAAGCTACTGTAAGAGTTAGAGGTATTACAAGTTTTGGGGCTGGTGGTAATGATCCAATGTGGGTTGTGGATGGTATTATTGTAGATGGAATCGGTTGGCTTAATCAATCCGATATAGAAAGTATAGAAGTACTAAAGGATGGCGCATCATCTGCTATTTATGGTGTTTCTGCAGCAAGAGGAGTGATTCTCGTTACCACAAAAAAAGGTAAGAAAGGTAAACTTAATATTTCCTATAACGGAAGTTTTGGAGTATCAGAAGCTTCCAGAAAAATTGATCTTCTTAATGCCACTCAATATGCAACAGTCATTAATGAAGCTTTTGTGAATGACGGTAAAGCTCCTAGGTTTTCTGACCCTTCAAAATATGGCTTAGGAACTAATTGGCAAGACTATATTTTTAATACAGGAAACAGGCAATCTCAGGAAATAGGAATCAGTGGTGGAAATGATAAGTCAACCTATTATGCTTCATTTGGCTATTTTGACCAAACTGGTATTGTGATGGGAGATATTTCTAATTATAAGAGAATCAACTTTCGTCTAAATTCTACACATAAAGTTCTGGACTTTTTAACTATCGGCCAGACATTTTTATACACACGTCAGGGAAATGTGGGTATCCCAGAAAATGAAACTTTTGGAGGACCATTAAGTTCTGCAATCAATCTAGATCCTATTACACCAGCTGTTGTAAACGACTGGTCTATGGTTAATCCAAACGATTATTCAAGTCCTTTGATTATTAGAGATGCAAATGGCAATCCTTATGGTATCTCGCCTTGGGTAAATCAAGAAATGTCAAATCCGCTGGCATACCGTCAAACTAGGCTGGGAAGAAAAAACTGGTCAGATGATTTTGTAGGGAATGTTTTTGCAGATTTTAGATTATTTGACGGTCTGAACTTTAAAACCACCCTTAACGGTAAGAAATCTTTTTGGGGAAATCAAGGTTTCAACCCTTTATTTTACTTAAGCCCTTCATTAAATAATATCTCATTCAATAATATTAGCAGAACAACTAATACCAAATTTGAATGGAGTATGGAAAATACACTAAGCTATCAAAAAAGGATAGGTAATCATAATCTTAATGTTATGGTTGGACAAGGAGTTTATCGCTATGACATTGGTTCCGGAGAAACTGTAACTTATACTCATATTCCTGTAGATAGCTGGCAGGACGCAGCATTCTATGATGTGGATCCAAAATATAAATTAGGCACCGCATGGGATTATGTTCAAACAAGAAGAACATCATATTTTGGGAGAATAATCTATGATTATAATGATAAGTATTTATTTACAGGAACTTTCAGACGTGATGGATCTTCAAAATTTCTTAAACACTGGGGGAATTTCCCTTCCTTTTCAGTAGGTTGGAATGTACACAAAGAAGATTTTTGGAAAGATAATGAGATTATTAATACATTTAAAATTAGAGGAGGATACGGAGTTCTTGGTAATGATGCTATTGACAATTTTATGTTCAGAAGTTCGCTCGTAGCAGGTAGTAACTATCCAGATGGTACATATCCTGATACTAATATCATAATTGGATATTCACCAAACACATTAGGAAATCCAAATCTAAAATGGGAGGAAACCGCTCAAACAAATGTTGGAGCAGATATACGATTTTTATCAAACTTTACACTTGGTTTCGATTGGTATCATAAAAAAACAACTGATATCTTGAGACAAGTTGCTATACCTGGTTATGTCGGTGTACCAACTGATCCATTTGCTAATATTGGTGATATGGAAAACAAAGGTTTGGAATTTGAACTTGGTTATAAGAAAAATTGGGATGACTTTGGGATTTCTCTTTCAGGGAATTTTGCCACTAACCAAAATAAGATACTTCGTTTGGAAGATGACGTAGAGTGGAAGCCAGCATATAGTGTTCATACAATGGGAACAGTTTCACGCTTTCAAGTTGGCAAACCAATGGGAACTTTTTACGGATATAATTATAGCGGCGTATTCCAGAATCAGGCTCAGATTAATTCATATGTAAATGTTAATGGACAAATGTTATTGCCTAATGCAAAACCTGGAGATTTTATTTGGATAGATAGCAATGGAGATGGTAAAATTGACTTAACATCTAATGACGATATGGTTGATTTGGGAAGTTCCTTACCAAAATTTACATACGGTTTCACTTTGAATCTGAATTACAAAGATTTTGATTTTATGGTATTTGCACAAGGTCAAGGCGGTAACAAAGTACTGCAAGCTCTAAGAAGATTTGATATGTTAGATGCTAATTATCAGACTGCTATTCTTAACAGATGGACCGGTGAAGGATCTACCAATGACGCTCCTAGACTAACAAGAGATGACCCTAATGGAAATTATAGTAAAATGTCACCGTATTATTTACAAAAAGGTGACTATATGAGAATTAAGCTGATCCAATTAGGCTACACACTTCCAAAGAGTGTTTCAGAATCCTTTGGAGCAAACAAAGTAAGATTCTATGTAACTGGAGAAAATGTATTTACGTTTACAAAATATACTGGATATGATCCGGAAATTGCTGGAGGGAATGAATATGGCATAGACAGAGCATATTATCCGCAAGCCAGAACATTTTTATTTGGAGCAAACATTCAATTTTAATTATTAAGAAAATGAAAAATAGTAAATTTATACATAAAGGTATTGCAATTTTTATGTTTGCAGGTGCCTGTTTAAGCAATATTAACTGTAGTAGTGATTATATCGGAGATATAGAGAATACAGGTGCATTTGATGAAGATAGTTACTTCCGTTCAGAAGAACAATGTATCAGTGCGACAGTAGCAGTATACGACATAATGAAAAAATACTGTGGCGGTTTTGATAATATGGTGACTTTCTTCAATGCAGGTTCCGATGATTTCTACTCTGGTGGAGGCAACGCGGGTGATGGAGCGGGAATACAGGGATTCAATAACTATAACATCAATCCTAACTCTATGCCTGCAAGCTACTGGAAGGATTATTTTCAGGGAGTTGCTAGAGCAAACTTTATACTTTCAAGATTGCCAGAATCTCCTGTGAGCGAGAATTTCAAAAAAAGGATTTCTGCAGAAGCTACAGTACTTAGATCGCTGTACTATTTTGAATTGATCAGAATGTTCGGAAACGTACCGTTGATTCTGAAACCAATTAAATATACAGATGATTACTGGCATATTCCTCAAGTGAAACCGAGAGATATTTATGATCAGATTGAAGCTGATATTCTTAAAGTTATGTCAGATTTGCCTGCAAAAATAACAGTTGATAGTGAAAGAGGCAGATTAACTCAGGGTAGTGCTAAAGCTATATTAGGAAAAATTTATCTTTATGATAATAAAAAGGCAGAAGCTGCGGCACAGTTTGCAGATGTAAATGGTACACCCGGAGGAACTAGCCAATACGGTTACAAACTTGTAAGTGATTTTAAAAGTCTATGGGTAACAGATAACAAATTTTCTTCTGAATCTGTCTTAGAAGCTGTATATAGTAATAAAGGTTTATCAGATTGGGGATTTTGGGGACAAGGAAAAGATGAGGGTAATTCGGTTTGTATTATGAGTGGGCCTAGATCTTATACTATTCAAAATGTGCCTAATAATGATGCTCCACAATTAGTTTCTGGTTGGTCATTCAATACAGTTACAGAAGGTTTATACAACTTTATGCAGGGAGATCCAAGGTTTGAAGCTACCATTATTGATGCGAAAAAGTTAGAACAGGAAGGCAAAATTAAGTATTCACCAGCAAATCTGGATACAGGATATTTTCTTAAAAAGTTCGCACCGTATAAATCAGGTTTATCTGATTCTCCTGGTGCTCCGGAACTTAACTTCAGACAAAACTACATGGCAATTCGTCTTGCAGATACCTATCTAATGGAAGCCGAAGCTTTGGGTGGAACCGGAAGCAGAGCTCAAGCATTATTAGATGCTGTTAGAAAAAGAGTCGGTTTAACTTCAGTTCCTGTAAGTATTCAAGCTATCAAAGACGAAAGAAGAAAAGAATTGGCAGGCGAGGGACATCGCTGGTTTGATCTGGTAAGATGGGGAGATGCGCCAACAAAATTAGGATTCAAAGGCTTTGTTGCTGGTAAAAATGAGATTTTGCCCATACCGTACACCGAATTACAGAATACATCCATAATTCAAAATCCTAAATATAATTAATATGAAATTAACTATTAGTAAAGTTTTATTAATCGTTGGGTTAATAAATATCTATACAGTTTCTTGCACACCTGATAGAGTCGACGGCGATGGAAATGGACTGACTCCATCAAATTCTGATGCTTCATTTACTGTAACAAAAACTTCTGAAAATCATTATAAACTTACATCTTCCAACAATAATTATATTTCCTCAAAATGGGATTTAGGTGATGGAGGAGGATTTGGTACTGGTCCAAATACATATGATGTTTTTATTCCCGATGAAGGGACTTATAATGTTCAGCATCAGATCATAGGTCAGGGAGGAATGATCGGAGGAACTGCGAGTCAGACTATCAAAGTTGATAAATCTGATCCAGCTGCCGGAAATATGATCCAAGGTGGAAAGTTTGCAGATGCTGCAGATGTTGCAAAATGGTCTTTAGCATTTCCTAACCCTTCCAACACTGCACTGTGGGTTTGGGATTTGACGAACAAAAAAGCAACTTTTACGGCTAAGGGTTGGGACAGAAATGTAATGTATCAGGCTGTTGAAGTCGTGGCTGGCAGAAAATATAAAGCCGATGCTGTTGTAAGCTCAAAAGGGGTTTCAGATTCTTGGTTTGAAATTTATGTGGGTTACACAAAACCAACTGCTAATACAGATTACACTGGAGACGGTAACGACACAACTTGGTTAAGAGGAATCAATACCTGGGCTGGAAGTGGATCTTCAGCTTTCTCAGGCAAAATTTCGATTGTTGGTTCTAAAAATTCTAACAATCCTGACGGTATTTTTACAGCTACAAAATCTGGTGTGGCATACTTTGCAATCAGATCTGGTGGTAACGATATGAAAGACGGAATTTCTATTACCAACATAGAATTCCGAGGCGTTAACTAATTTTTTCTTATCATATTCTTAGGTGAAAGAGGTCCTCAAAAACCTCTTTCATTTTTTAATTTCAAATCAAAATATATTTTTCTAAGCTTCTCTTGAAAAAGAGAGCTGTATTGGAAAGTAATTATTTCAATACAATTCTCTTATTAGAATCCAATATTTTATAAATCAATCTAATAAAATGTATAGCAACAAAATTTTCCCAAATAAACTATTCTTTTTAGGACTCACCGTTTTTTCTCTTTTGTTTTGTCAAAGCAACAGTGTAGATGATTCTTCCAATCCTCCTGCTGATAATGGTGGTGGAGATAGTAGCAGCTTTGCATCAGCAAGTATCTGGCTCACAAAAGCAGACGAGTCTGTAAAACTTCAGAAACAAAGCGATATTTTCTTCAACAACGAAACCAACAGCTATCAGACTATTGATGTCGATGCTTCTCAAAAGTTTCAGACAATCGACGGTTTTGGATATACTTTAACCGGTGGAAGTGTAGAAGTGATTAATCAATTATCTGCAGCAAAGAAAGAGGAATTATTACAGGATTTATTCTCTAATAAAGACAATTCAATCGGCGTAAGTTACATCAGACTAAGCATCGGAGCATCAGATTTGAACAGCACTGTTTTTTCTTATGACGATATGCCTGCGGGACAAACTGATCTATCCTTAACCAATTTTTCATTATCAAAAGACCAGGCATTAATTGATATGCTGAAGAAAATATTGGCCATCAATCCAAATATCAAAATTATGGCAGCACCTTGGTCGCCACCAGTTTGGATGAAAGATAACGGAAGTTCAAAAGGAGGAAGCTTAAAACCTGAATATTACGCCGTCTATGCGCAGTATTTTGTTAAATATATTCAGGCAATGAAAGCGCAAGGAATCACTGTTGATGCGATTACGCCTCAAAATGAACCTTTGCATCCTGGGAATAATCCAAGTTTATTGATGACTGCGGCTCAGCAAGGTACTTTTATCAAAAATAATTTAGGTCCAGCATTTCAGGCGGCCAATATCGGGACGAAAATTGTTTTGTATGACCACAACTGTGATAGACCAGATTATCCTTTGGAAATCTTGGCAGATGCAGAAGCTGCAAAATATGTGGATGGCTCAGCTTTTCACCTTTATGCGGGAAGTATCGCTGTTTTGAATAATGTTCATTTGGCTCAGCCTACTAAAAATTTATATTTCACCGAGCAATGGACAGGCTCCAAGTCTTCTTTTTCAGATGATTTGATTTGGCATTCCAAAAATGTGGTTATCGGTTCTATGAGAAATTGGAGTAAAATTGCTTTGGAATGGAATCTTGCTAATGACCCACAATTCAATCCGCATACAGAAGGCGGTTGTACAGAATGTAAAGGTGCTGTCACAATCAACTCAAGCGAAAGTTTGACAAAGAATGTGGCGTATTACATCATTGCTCACGCATCGAAATTTGTTCCTCAGAATTCTCAAAGAATTGCTTCGACTCAACCGGGAAATCTAAGTTCTGTAGCGTTTACGAGACCTGACGGAAAAACAACTTTGATTGTTCTTAATGAAGGAAACGCAACTGAAAACTTCAACATCAAAATGAATGGTAAATCTGCAGCCACTTCTTTACCAGCAAGAGCTGTAGCGACTTTTGTTTTTTAAATTTAAATCATTAATGAATTTTAAAACACTTAAAATAGTTTCTGCATTTGCCGTGATTTCTGTCTTGAATATTTCCTGTTCGACCAACAAAAGTGCTGGAAAAGGGAAACTCGTTTTTCAGGATGAGTTTAGTTATAAAGGATTGCCAGATTCATCAAAATGGGAATTCGAAACTGGTGGCGATGGTTTTGGGAATAATGAACTTCAGTTTTACACGAAGGACAGAAATGAAAATGCAAGAGTGGAAAATGGGAATCTCATCATCGAAGCTAAAAAAGAAAAATGGGAGAAAAACGATTATACATCGGCAAAACTAATTACCAAAAATACATTTCCATTTCAATATGGAACTGTGGAAGTAAGAGCTAAATTACCGAAAGGTAAAGGAACTTGGCCTGCCATCTGGATGCTCAGCAAGGATATCAAAGAATGGCCGGACGATGGAGAAATCGATATTATGGAACACGTGGGTTATAACCAAGGTTTTGTTCACGGTTCTGTTCATACGAAGAAGTATAATCACATCATCAACACGCAGAAAACGGATACGATTTTCATCAAAGATGCATCGGAAAATTTCCACATTTACAGAGCGGATTGGTCGCCAGAGAAAATCGAGATGTATGTAGACGATAAAAAATATTTCACCTACATCAAAACTGAAAATGATTATGAAGCGTGGCCATTTGACCAACCTTTTTATTTGATTCTGAATCAGGCAGTAGGAGGGAACTGGGGCGGAAAAGAAGGTATAGATTCTACCATTTATCCTCAGAAATTCTGGATAGATTATGTCCGAATTTATAAAAAGTAACTCATAAAATGATGTCCAATTTTGACATCAAATTTCTAAAAGTAAAAATGAAAAAGACAATGATTGTATTTGCTGCATTATCCTTTGCAACGAATATGAATGCCCAGAATTACTGGAAAAAAGGAATGAAGGAGGGTAGAGTAATCATCACTTCTCAAAAAACAAACGAGAAATTTGCCAAAAAAGCGAATGCCAAATTTGTAGATTTTCCTCAACCGAAAGAGACCGACATCTGTGTTTTTGTAGACCCGGATTTCAAATATCAAAAATTAATCGGAATTGGTGGTGCGATTACAGATGCATCTGCCGAAGTTTTTGCAAAAATTCCGAAAGAAAAACAAAAAGAATTCATCGAAGCATATTATGGAAAATCTGGACTTGGTTACAATTTGGTACGAACCAATATGAACTCCTGCGATTTCTCCAGCGACAGTTATACTTATATCAATGACAATGATGAATCTCTTAAGTCATTCGACGTAAAGCACGATGAGCAGTACAAAATTCCATTAATTAAAGAAGCTCAGAAAGTAATTAAACCAAAAGATTTCAGATTTTATTTCAGTCCGTGGAGTCCGCCAGCTTGGATGAAATCTAATAATAATATGCTGAAAGGCGGACGATTACTAGACAAATATTATCAAGTTTGGGCGAATTATTATGTTAAATTCATTCAGGAATATGAGAAAAGAAATATTCCAGTTTGGGGATTGACTGTTCAGAATGAGCCGATGGCCACGCAAACTTGGGAATCTTGTTTGTACACAGCGGATGAAGAAGCTAAATTCCTTAGAGAAAATCTTGGTCCAACATTATGGAAGAATAATTATAAAGACAAAAAAGTCATTATTTGGGACCACAACAGAGATTTGATGTATCAACGCGCTACAACAACTTTGCAAGATCCTGAAACTTCAAAATACGCTTCGGGAATCGGTTACCATTGGTACGAAACATGGAATAACAAATCGCAACTATTTGATAATCTTGCAGAAACACACAGAGCTTTTCCAGATAAATTCCTGATTTTCTCAGAAGGTTGCAAAGAACAATTTGATTTTTCTAAGATTTATGATGTCAGCTTAGGCGAATTGTACGGTCGAAATATGATTAATGATTTTAACAAAGGAACGTCTGCTTGGACAGATTGGAACATTCTTCTGGACGAAAAAGGCGGTCCAAATCACGTAGGAAATTTCTGTTTTGCGCCAATCATTTATGACACGAATAAAAAGGAATTGCATTACACATACGAGTATTATTACATCGGTCACATTTCAAAATATGTGAAACCAAATGCGCAACGCGTCGGAACTTCTACCAACAAAGATTTCCTTTTATCCACAAGCTTTTTGAACGAGAGTGGGGAACTGGTAGTGGTGGTGATGAACGAAGGTGATGCGGATACAGATTTCAATCTCTGGATTGAAGGGAAATCTTCAAAACTCTCTGCACCAGCGCATTCTATTCAGACTATAGTTTTATAGTATATATTATTTTCTTGTGAACAGCAGCTTTTTTAAGGCTGCTGTTTTCATTTTAATTTGGTTTCAATCATTTTACAATCTGCTGGTGTCAATCTTTGACCTTTGGTAAAATTGACAGCTTTTGGAGATTCGTAAACTGATTTTGAAGAATTAGATTCCGCATATTTTCCGATGCCTTCTAAAAAAACGCCGCTGTCTTGTAAGAAATAAATTTCGCGTTCGCTGGTAGAACCTTCAGAAGCAAACTTATAATTGACTTTCAGCGTGTCGCCAAAAACTTTTCCTGTGATATCGCCGGAATTAGAATCTTTTTCGAAGTTTTTGTATTTCAATTTACCGGTGACATTGCCGTTTGTAATTCGATAAGATAAAAACATCGAATCTTTTGCCAGAACATTCATATAACAATAATCCACATTTTCAGCTAGACGAATCTGATTGGCTGAATCTTTGTCAATAGCTAATGTGTCTGGTTTTCTGTTTTCGACGTTGGTTTGTTTACCATCATTTTTTTCGCACGAGTAAATTAGCAACATAGTTCCTGATAATAATAAAAAAGCTTTTTTCATAAACGTTTATTTAATCTGATACCAATGCAGAAAATAATATACCAAATTGATTTATAAAGGAATATGAGAGATATAAAAGATAGTAATTCTACAATTATAAAAAGTCCTATAATTTATATTATGTTAAATCGGGAATATGACAACAAAGGGATATTTGATAAAATCAAAAATTAAAAACCCTTAATTAACCTTGTAAACAAAGGCTTTTTTAAACGTTAATAGTAAAAACTTTTACCATTGTTTAAAATTGAATATTTCGAGCGCAAATCTCCTGAGAATAAAAATATTTATGTCTCTAGCTTGTCATCAACTCAGAAAATTTTATTTACAAATAAATATCATCTGTTAGAATTCCATAAAGATTTAGATAATTTTTTTCAGGAATATTATTTTCTTCTCGATACTTTTTATTTCCGTGTCAAGTCTTTTGATTATCAACTTTTGAAAGATGGTTTTTATGGTCCTCCAACTTCTAAGATATTTTTTGATCTGGAAGAAATCCGTTTAAACATATTCTCTAAAAGCACACAAAAAAAATCTCCTCAGGAAGTCGCGCATTTTATAAATCAATTCAATACATCAATGATGCTTGTTTGTTTTAGAGTTTCTAAAAAGAATTATGTAGAAGCCGAAAAAATCTATCATTTACTTTCTGATTTGCAGACAAAGTTTTACTCGGTATTTCTCCAGTCTTACGAATTGCATCAACAAAAACAACTTAAACTTTTTCTATAATGAATCACTACACAATTTCGGATGTGCGTTTTATTTCGCACGGCATTTTGCTACATCAAATGCCAAAAATGAATGATGTTTTTCAGGTCAAGGAAGTCAAATCTAATACTCTGTACATCTACTCTATTTGCGGTTATTTCCGCACTGTTTCAGGCTATCAAACCGAATTACTTCCATTATTTACACCCTTAAAAACCAAATAGTTATGAAACATAGATATATAGTATGTGCTTGGGTCTGCGAGTACGGTATTTATGATACTGAATTAAAAAAATTTATTGGAAATCCTATGTCTTATAATGAAGCTTTTATTGTACTACAATGGCTTCTTAGTTTAAAACATAATGAAAACTTGTTTATAAAATAGCCCCCTAAAGGGGCTTATTCTCAAAACCTAAATATGTACTTGCCAAAAGAATCGGTGCAATCGGAAAAAATTATTAACACTCTCTAAAACCACAATGGTAGAAAATCTCGTTCAGTCTGTCGCAAAAGTAAAAAAACGCTCAATCGTGTATTATACACGCTTTGCTCGTAAACGATATAATGAAAAATCTCTAACCAACTTAAAACAAAATCTAAAAACAGATGAAAACAAAATGTTATCAAAACTTAGAAATCAAAGCGAAATTGAAGATATCAATGCGCACACAGAAACCTATCGTATGGCTTACGAAGCTGTCACGAAAAAAGCACTTAAAACGACACTCTCGAAACAACAGTCATCGAAAATATCTGAAATCACGAATGTTTTTATTCAATCACTACTATCAAAGTATCGCCACGGTCACGGTTTTAAACAACGCTCGGTCACATTCTGCACTCTTACCCTACCTACAGCAAAACAAAATATCACTGATAAAAAGGTTATCTCTCAGCTTGTAAAATTCATTGATGATTTAAAGCGTGTTAAAAATTATATTATCTGCCCGATTACTAAACAACAAACCAAAGAATATGCTTTGCAAGTTGAAAACTACTTATGGCGAGCCGAAACAACCGAAAACGGAACTATACATTTTCATATTCTGTTTGATAGTTTTGTTAATAAAAATACTCTCAAAAGAGTATGGAATAACCATCTAGAAAAATTGGGATTTGAAAGGTCCTATAATTCTGCTCATATCCACTCTATTAAAAATCTTCGTGATGTAGGCGCATACGTTACAAAATATCTGACAAAACCCCCTATCAGAGATAAGTACAAAAACACACCTCTCAATCAGTTACAAGATATTCCAGACTCTGAAAAGTTCCGCAGACCTGTTATAGGTAAAACTTGGGGATGCTCAAAAGCTATTCTGAAATTGAAATACATTGACTTCGTTGAGTCTGATTTGGCGCACATTGAAGAATTGAGAGTACAGATGAAAGAATATGTATCTCCAGCACTTCCTGACTTTGTTTCTGTGTATGTAGGAAACGTAAAGGAATGTTTGAAGAAATGTTCTATAAAACTACAATCTATGTTCAAGCGTTGGCATCAACGCCAATATGATTTCCTGTATCAAGTTCAGGAAAAAGTCTTAGAAATCATCGAACCAATAAAACCTACCCAATATGTGCAACTTGACTTATTTTAATAATCAATTCAGATTCGTTTTTAGTCCTAATGAACAAAACTGGTATACCATCCATTTGAACAAACCTTTCAATAAACGTTTTTTAATTGGCGCTGGTCAAATCTCTAATTATGTAAATGAAAAAAACGCAGAAACTGTCTTAAAAACAGCTGAAAAAATGAAAACAGATAAATGTACTATCAAATTCAGAAAGTACGGTAAAATAGAAATTTATGTAAAATAACTATGATTACTTTAAAATATAAATTACGAAATGTAAACGGTAAGCTAGGCGCGCAGTGTGTCAATGACCCATCATTTTCCATTCCTTGTAGTTTCAAAAGTAAAATACAAGTTATGTTGGAAATAAAATATTTACTACTAAAATCATCTTTCAAATACCAAATTGTATAACTATGGAAAACACATTTACAATCAGTGATAAATTCAAGTTAAAAATTATCACAATCAAAGACATTCAGGAGTTGTCAGATGTCAGTCATTCAACCGCTCAGCGTATTTACAAAGAAATAAAAACATTGTATAAAAAGAAAAGGATTACTATGTATGATTACATAAAATACTACTGTGTAGACTGATGGAAACATATCAAAAAACGTCAAAAAACGTCAATTTACTTCAAAAGATACCAAAACCCGCAAAGGGTTTTTTTTTATGTCAAAATTTGTACTCAATAATTAAAACAAACAAAATTTAAATTATGGAAAATGTATCAAAATTTGCAGTTCTAAGTACTATGGCAATGACCATTTCTACTTTTGAACAATTTTCTGAAAACTCAATGAAAGAATCTTACACAAGTTCTGAAAAAGAAAGGATTGTTGATGTTAAAACCCGTGCTCAGGGGATTGTATTAAATGTGAATTATTCGCAAGTTAAATCAGTTAAAGTTAAATTGATGAATACTGATTTGCCCGATGTTGTCTACTATGAATTGGACGGTGCTGTTCTACAACAAATCTTGCAGGAAGTTTACAAAGATGTTCCTTTGGCTGTCAATCAAAATCAATATGTAATTATTCCTTTTTCTGTCAACGGTTTTTTTGACTTGGATGATGACCAATATATCCAGGTTACAGTTCAATTAAAAGACAATGTTAATTTAAAGTGGGATAAAATTGTAGACTATAATCCTGCAAGTAATCCATTGACAATTAAAAAATTTGTAGGTAACGAATTCGACTCTTCGAAATATGACCTTGCTATGTTTTTGAGTTCAGACGAAATCAGAGATGTTAGATTAAATTTTAACGGGCAGGGTGTTAATTTACCTCAGGCTTTATTTCATAATGAATTTGCTGTAAAGGCTTATTCCGCATTAAAATTAATTCCTGATACCAATTATTTTTTGAGCTCAGAAGCCGAGGTTTTTTTAGTTGATTTTTAATCTTAAAAAACAAAAAAAAAATGGGATTATTATCAGTTTTATCGAGTTTTTTAACTCAAAATGGCGGTTCTGAGAATGGAGCCGGTTCAGGTCTCGGAGGGATTCTACAAAGTTTATTAGGTTCTTGGGCAAATCCGGGCTGTTGGGGTGCTTCGTCCTATCAAGCCTCAGATTTTGACAGGGAAAAGAAATTCTTGTCTGATGAATTAGCAAAAGGGTTTAATTATCCAAATGATTTGGCAATTTGGCAAATGGTTTTACAGCAATATACAATTGTGCGTGACCAAAAATTACGACATATGCCAAATCTGAATAATGCTTGTTCAAAACAAAGAACACAGGCTATGATTGACTTAACACAGGCGCAATTAACGAGGTTTAATGACTGGTTAAATATTGACCCGTATAATAAATTCAGTGTTGATCAGTGGGGTGAGAATTATTCAATTCCAAAGCTTATTAGTTTTAAAATGATGCCATCAAACGACCCACCAACTCAGCCCCCGTATTACCCTCCAACAAACCCACCGACACAACCGCCTTATTATCCACCAACAAACCCTCCAACAAATCCGCCAACAACGGAACCGCCTTATTATCCGCCGACAACGGAACCGCCATATTATCCGCCCACAACACAGCCGAATAATCCGCCTACTTCAACAGTCGACCCTAATAAGGTTACTTACACTACAACTATAAATCCTGATGGTTCGCAAACTCGAATTTTTTATAAAGGAGGTGTGTACTGGCGAACTCAAACAATCCCTGCATCGTCTCTTGGAACCTCTAATTTAACAGGTGACCCGATAGATATAAACGGACAAATAGGGGATTGGACTTTTGGAGTTAATAACGGAAGTAACCAAAATATGATGTTAGCTTTAGGCGGTGTGGGAGTTTTAGGAGTCATTTATATGATGACAAAAAAGAAATCTTAATTAATAAAAAAAAACAAAATATGACAAACTTAAATCTCCGCACGACTGCGGAACAATCCAAAGCAGCTGCGCCTATTCAAACTACTACTACATCTATTCCAGTCCTTGCGGTTTCTGCTTCAAATGCTACTGTAGATATGACTGTAGGCACTACTGATTCAATCATCGACAAAGCAAAAGCGTTTTTTTTAAAACCTATTCAGACAGGCTCAAAAATTCTTTATTGGCACGTTGCTCTTGGTGCTGTAGTGGCTTTCGTTTTATACGTTGAAATGGTAGCTGACCGTAAAACACAGAGAAAATTAAAATTCTGGTAACATCTAAAATTTAAAAAAATGACTTATCAAAGAAGACAATACACAGATGCTGAAAAGGCTCAGTATTATGCACAAAGAAACTCAAACCGTGGTTCTAATTATTCTAATAATAATAGAAATAATTACAGCTCAAATCAACCAAAAAAGAAAAGCGGTGCAAAGTTAACACGCTACATTAATTCAAGTGGTGAGGAAAAGTTTCTAACGTCAGCTTGGAGAAAAACCAAATATGGATTTATTAAAATCAAAGCAATTAACACAAAGGATTCAAAAGAGTCTGAGAAAGGTTGGTTTGGTTCTGTAGCCGTAACTTTTACAAATCTCGATACTGGAAGTGAGCAATTCCACTGGGGTACGATGGAAAAGAAAACGGGAAAAGTAGTTATTGATAAGTTATCAATGGTTCTTTCTCCACGTGCAAAGAATGGCGGTTATGCAGGAACCTATATTAACAAATAATAACAAAAACAATGAATAAATTAAATTTTCGCTTTATACAGCAATTAGTTACTTGGATTTGGTTACATCACGATGTTGTTTCTGATTTGATTACAAAAATCAAGGAAAACCAACCAAAAAAATAAGTTCAAAAAACAATAGAATATAAAAACCTAACCGCAAAAGGTTAGGTTTTTTAACAAATAAAAAATTAACAATATGTTTCCACTCTTTTTTTTACTCGGCTTCAAAACAATGGAGGAATTTATGGTAAGTGTTGGACTCACTCAAAATACAGTATTACAACCTATGAAATTAGTTAATCAAATTATGCCTGAATCAATGGACAAATTAACATCTTTTCTCCACGTTTATGAAGGTTTTCACGCAAAAGCTTATAATCTTGGAGATGGTAAAATAACTATTGGTTATGGTAGTACAAATTGGTTGTCTCCTTCTGGTTCTGTAATTAGGGCTGTCAAACTTGGTGATACTATTACAGTAGATGATGCTAAAAAGCAAGTGTTGTATTATTTTGTAAATGTCATCAATCAATTGAGGGTTAGATTGCAATCATCTAATATTGCTGTTGTAGATAATTTACTTATTTCGCTTTTACAAACTCTTTATATGACAGGTGGCGGTGCTGTTAATTATACTTTTTTTAATAATATCCTTGTCAGATCTGATAAAAATACAAATCTCGACCAAGTAGCCGAGATTTATAAATCTGAAGTTGTTAAATATTTTAAATCATTAAAACAAAATCCTTCTACTTTTCCAATTTCTTGTACAGTTGCTCGTAAGACTGGTTACAAATGGGATTGTTATGGTTTAGGATGGACTAGGCGTATATCTGCATCAATGGATTTAATCAAAGGTATTTCTAAACCAAAATCTTGGTATGATTCAAATGTTAAAAAAAGCTTTTAAAAAAAACAGTTTTCCTCGGTTTTTAGTTTTTTAGACTCTTCATCTGTTGAACCTGCTAAAATCCACATTTCAACTCCGTATATACAAAATTCTGCTTTAGGTGCACAATTATTTACTTTTTCCTTTTCCTTATTGTTAAATATTGGCATTGACCTTAAATTAAAATCATTAGACAAATTTTCTTTATCTGAGTACGTTTTTTTGATGCAAGTTGCAGTTTTATAAATTTTTTCAAAATCGGATATTTTAAGATTGTTTTGTTTTCTTACATCAGATTTTTTGTATGCTTCTAAAGCTTGTTTTTTAGTAAGGTCTTTACTTTGAGAGAATGACAAAGAAAATGTTAAAACAGATGTTACTAGTAATAGTTTTTTCATAATGTTAAAAAGTGTTAAATAATAATTTCAAATATATTAAAAATTATGCCACCATATAAAAAAAGAGTTTCGAGTACTCGAAATAATTCAAAAACAACGTCAGCAGACTGGCAAGGTCTTTTGTACTACTCGATTATTGGCGTTCTGTGTTACATTGGTTTTATGGCGATCAGGTCTTTGAGCCTTGGAACAGGAAACAAAGCGAGTTTTGCAGATTGGTTAAAATCAATTTTCAATATCTTCCAAAGTGGAACTGGCGGAAATTCCTCCGGCACAGCTTCCCCGAATATAGATGATATTGGAGGTTTCGAAGATATTCCAACTGATCAGGGTCCAGGAGTCGATTTATATGCAGGTGCAATCAAAGATTATAAGTATTTCAAAGCATCCGAATATTTCGGGAACCAACCCCGCCCAACAAATCCGCAATACATTGCCAACTATAATAAATTGATGCTTGACCTTGATAAAATACGAGAAAATTACGGTTCATCAATTCAGATTATCTCAGGTTATAAAGCTGGAAATTTAGCATTCTTCACGGAATGTAAAGGCGCACACATCAAACCGTCTAACGGAAATGATGATGCTTTGTTAAAAGTTGTCAATGCATTAAAAAACACAAATCAAATCAGCGGTACAATCGTCGGTTTAATCGATGATAAAGCCATTCGTTATTACTTTAAATAAAATTAAAATCAATGAAAAATATCACTAAAAAAGATGTAATCATCTTCGCTTGTCTAGCATTCATTTTCTACAAGCTCAACGGAATCAAGTTTAATGTTTCAGGAAAGACCGCAGATTGCGGGTGTCACTAATGGAACGCCTAACTACATTTTTGCAAAATCACAGTACATCAACTGTTTTTGCAGTCGTGAATCCTCTCATAATTCCGCCAGTGTATCACACCGTAATAAGTCAGATTATCTTGGGCTTGGGCGTGCAGGCTACAATGTTTATCTTTGAATTTCTTAGAAAAAAGGCTAAGATAAAAAGTAGAAAATCAGATTATGATCAAAGTTTTGATAGTTATCTTAATGATAAAAATCCGACTGAAATCAGATAAAAAATGTTTAAAAATAAGGTATAAATAAAATAAAAATTCTTATCGTTAATGCCTTTATAATAATAATTCTTACCCGTAATAATGGAATTCAAAAACAGAAATGATTACAGTTTTTCCGCTTTTAAAGGAAATAAGTTTTTGTACAAAAAAGATTATTCTGATAATATTTACAGGGATTGTCTTTGGTTATCCGCTTCAACAAATTTCTCAGAATGGGAATATGTCAATGTGTATGCAAGGCGTACAGGTCGATATATAGGACGTTATTATAGAAACTCATTTATACCTCAAAAACCTCGTTAATTCGAGGTTTTTACATTTGTAACAAATATTTTATTGTTATTAGAATAAATTTATTTAATATTGCTGTCAGAAAGTTGCTTAAAATCGAGTTTCTTTCTAAAAAGACAAAAGTTCTTGTTTAACATTGTAAAACTCCCCTATTTAAAGGTAAACTGATATACTGTAAAGTAATTATTCTTTATATTATGTTAAATCGGATATTATAACGAACTGATTCATAGGTTTATTTTTAAAATATAATTATAAAAAATATCCAAAATAAATTACATATTTTGGATATTAATATTTCTCTGTACCGAATTACAGCACAGAAATAATTTTATAACGGATTCTCAGCAATTAGATTTATTTAAAAATATTATTCAAAACTGAAATCTACCAATGAATCTAATTTCGGAAATTTCTTAATCGAAATAAATTTCTTGTCCGTACAGTCAATCTCTTGCCAGCCTTTTTTATTATTTAAATCTCCAACTTCAATCACATATGGTTGGTAAGTCAGATTTTTCTCTTCATCTAAAATTTCTCTATATTGAACTCCAATATCCATTATACATTCGAATTCCGTATTCAACTTTACATTTCTATAGATCAGATCAAAATGCGTTTCTTTATTTTGTGGAATGTCAAAGTAAGTTTCGTAGCTCAAAGTATCACCTTTGAGAACTGAAATCGCTTTTAAGGCAAAATATAAAGCCTGAGCGTAATATTCTCTGGTTTTTTTTCTGTCAAGATCATTTTCATAAAAACCACCTTCGAATAAAATAGCAGGAATTCCGGATTTCATAAAGTTATCACCGCTGGACGTTGGGTAAAATTCGTCTGTATATTTGGCAATTCTGTTCGGCAAAATGTGTTTCATCTGCATGTAGATCGCCGCAATCACAGCCATACTTTTCTTTCTGTTTTCAGTGATATCCCGTTCAGGATTTTCTGATGGCGATAAAAAAGATAAGGTCGCAGGATGAGCTCCGTCTGTGGTAAATATTGTTCTTTGATCGTGTAGATTTAATAGATAACTATAATTTCCATTAAGCACAATCGATTTCAGAACTCTGATCTCATTGCTCGAATTTCGGATAAAATCTCTGTTGATATCTATATCGTAAGCATTTCGTCTGGTCCAAACTTCGGAGCCATCGGGATTAAGCATAAAAATAAAATCTAACTGAATCAATGTAAAAAGTTTTTCTTTCAGTTCCGGATTTTTTTCAAAGATGGATAACAAATCCAACATCGCTAATGTCGCTGTAGATTCATTTCCGTGCATTTGTGACCAAGCTGCGATTTTCAGATTTCCAGTCCCTAAGGTCAACATATATATAGGTTTGCCCAAACTTGACTTTCCAATCTCTTGGATGAGATTGCTGTATTTGTCCTGTAAATAAGAAAATAATTTTTCAGGAGAAATATAGCGATTAGGGAAATTAGAATTTTGAACGTAAGGAAAACTATTAGTCATTATTTCTTGATTTGATTGGTCACAAAAATAACATTAAATCGCAATTTACAAGGGTTACATTTGTAAAATATTCAAACAATCTCAAATGTCACTTTGTCTGTTGATTTTTTTGTGGATTACACTATTATTATTCAAAGACTATAAAACACATACTATCAGTGTATTATGAAATTTATATAAAGTTAATTATTAAACTTACTTTAATCACTTAATTCGTAATTCTTTCTGATTTGTTCATCAAAACACTAAACATATATTTAACAACATTTACAGGTGTTTTACAAATGTAAAAATGTGATCTTGTTAATGTTCTTTTATTAATTTTTCATCTTTTGGCCAATAATAAAATGAATCACAAATACCCTACTCTATTATATTTGATGGATATTGTGTTGAGTCTTATTTCTGTTAAAATATTAATTGTCAATCTTATAAATAAATTTTGAAAGTTAGATAAAGATGATTTATTCAACGCTAGGAAATTGAAATCAGATTGAAAACAGAAATTTAGTTAAGATATTTATGGCTGTTAATAAGATTGTACAACCTATATCAAGTTTATAACTAATGGTAATTAATATGTGAATAACTCTGACTTATCCACAATTATAGGACAACGATACAATGGAAAAGTGTAAAAGGCTGAATGTTAATTAATAATATTATCTAATCAATTATTACAAAAGTAAACACTATTAATTACAAATGTAACCTAGCTTAATTTTACTTTTATTACATTTGTAATATGGAATTTAATGATAGGATTACAAAAGTAATTGAGTTTTCAGAATTGACTCCGGCAGAATTTGCTGAGGAAATTGGCGTGCAACGATCAAGCATTTCTCATATTATATCAGGTCGGAACAAACCTTCTCTTGATTTTATTACCAAGATAAAAACGGCATTTCCACAATTCGAATGGAATTGGTTGATTACCGGAGAAGGCGAAATGTTGATTACTGATAAAGCTCCCGAACCAGTTGAAGAAAAACCTGAAATTGCTGAAAAGAAAAAACCATCTTTGCCAGATTTGTTTTCTATTATAGATGATGAGAATTTTGGAAAAGACGAATTGTCTCCAAATCAAACGAAAAATGATACTGTTCGAGAATCTAATATTTCTTATCAAGAACCAAAAAAAAATATTTTATCCGATTCTCAGCCATTAGAAAAAATGGTTCAAAAACAAGATTTTAAAAATAAAAATGTCAAAAGAATTGTATTTTTTTATGATGATGGTACTTTTGAAACTTTTGAGAACTAAATATTATGTTAAATATTGTTTCTAAATTTCTTTAAAATTAATTTAAAGCATAAGCTGCTTTGTTTTCAAATACATTCATTCCTGTAAGTCGATCCTGTTTGTAGATGATTTCTACAGAAAAACAAGATACTTCATAAAGTACAAATCTTAACTCATTTATAATGCGCTGTTCTTTGATATGACCATCTTTTTTAGCAATTTCAATTTGCTGAAAATCAGGAAGATTTTTAAAATCGTAGAAAGATATTGTCATAGCTTTAGAATTAATTTGTTATTACTATTCATTATACAATTTGTTTACCAAATCAAAGAAATATTGTAAAAAATAATAAAGTTAACCTAGTAAGTATTCAATTTTGGAGTTAATATCTCACCATATTATAATGCTATTTATATAAGCTAACTAGAAATTTTTAATTTTGTTTACTACAAGTCACAAAAAAGCCGAAAGAATTTTCTTTCGGCTTCATTATTTAGATTAAACTAGTAGAAACTATTTGATAATTTTCTTCGTTTTTACATCGCCTGAATTTTCAGCTTTGATGATGTACACACCGTTCGTAAACGTTGCAGCATCCAATCTGATTTTATCATTATTTGTTTTCAGACTAACAACCAATCTTCCTGCAGCGTCATAAACTTCTACTTTACCCAAAGCTTTCGAAGAAGTAATCACGAACTCCTGACGATCTCTGTAGACCGTGAAATCAGATTTTTTAGTTGAATCTGTTCCAAGAACTTCATTGCTTTTGTAAACGATTTCGAAACGGTTTTCATCAAGTCCTTTGCTTGCGATGAATGAATAATCCTGGCTTGTGATATCGGTGTAAGTGTTATTTAATTTGTCTAAAAGATAGATTTTTTGATTAGCTTTAAACACACCTTCTCTGTTTACTAATTTAATTTTATAGGTTCCATTCATAGAATATTTGGTTCCTAAATTAATCACGTCATTGTTATTCAAAGGGTTATTTCTTGCTTGAATCTGAAGTTTCTGAGCATTCAGTTTTGAGTAGAACGAGTCATCACCTACAGTTAATAATTCTGAGTCATAATCTGGATCGTAATCATTAGTTGCATTATCCAAATGGGCTAAAAGAATAGTATTAGCTACATTATTTGGCGCTACCAATTTTACCCAGTAACGGTTCAATTCGTTATTTGCGTCTTTGTTATTATTGTAGAAATAACTTGAACTATTATTCGATCTGACGGTATTATCAAACTTCAAAACACCAAAATTAGGCGTAGTTCCGGTTGGAGCCGCAGTTCTCATCTGAACGATAAAACCTTGCGCTACTTTGATAAATTTCGTAGGTATCGGTGAATCTACAGCATCTGAACCAGTTGCCGGAACACCACCTGCTAATGAATATGTAGCATAGTTGTTAGCTGTGTAAGCAGACCCGCCCTGAGTGGTTGGCGCACCCGGAACATTAGTCCAGAACCAAGCTTTTCCTAAAATCAAAGCACTGTTTTTTGTGCCCGTTCCATTATCCAAATCGTATAATTTATCAAAATCGATATTAGATGGATATGGATTACCTACAAGATTATAGCCATGTTCTGTGGAAACACTGCCAACTAAGGTATTTTTAGATTTTTGAATTTGGATTGAATAATCACCATTATGAAGATTACCTCTAAAATTCAGTTCATCTGATGACAAATCAGTCCCGTACGTTGATTTACCTCGGATTGCATAACCTTTAGCTGAAACGAATTGCTGATCTGTAGTTGCTTTAAAAGTATCATTAACCTCATTGTATTCATACGTTCTGTTGTTTGGAGTACCTTGGGAGAAACCTCCGGTACTGTTAGCAGCATTAGGGTTTTGTGTATTCAACAACACTTGATTGGCTACAGGAGAACTCCAGTATGTGTAATCAGAAGTTCTCATATTAACAAGTCTCTTCGCAATAATAGTGTTTGGACTGTTACCATCTGTAATTTTGGTCTGTACAAGACTACCGTCACTTTCGATAATGATTTTATCATCAGGCATTGTGATATTACCATTCACAGTCACACCTTGATTAGCCTGAATGGTTAATGATCCATTATTAGTAATATTAAGATTTTTAACCTCTAGAGGATTGTTGGTACTCGTTTGTATGAAAGCGCCATCAATAGTTGCATCCTGAGATTCATCCGGTCCATTGAAATTTGACCAGCTTGTTCCATCCCAGATAATTTCTGTTGATTTGAATCTTCCGTAAAACTCCAATCCATATTCTCCTGAAGCTGTTGAAGAAAAACCATAACCACCAGTTGAAGTTTGACCAGATGCATAGAATCTGAAATAAACCGTTGTTCCAGGGCTAACATTCTGTAATGCTGCTACGCTTGATAAATTAACATCTGGAATCTGAACATTGCCAACTACTTTACTTGGAGAATTAATCAAAACATAATTAGAGTTTGGACTAAAACTGTAAGCAAATTGCACATCAACACCAGGCGAAGCAACAAAACTTCCAGTTCCAATAACTTTAGCTCTTACTGATGTTAAGGACAAGATATCGCTTGTCGCAGTAAAGCTTGTTTGAAAATAATCTGTATTGGTAGTCGCAATTCCATCATTTTGGAACCCAACTGTTCTGAAGGAATTATTTCCAGCGCTATACGCTGCACCAGGTCCTCTAGTAAGTGTAGCACTCCCTGAATTTAATTCTGATGAAATATTTTGAGCAGTAACAGTTGTAGCAACAGCAGCTGAACTTAATCCAAAGAAATCCCATTGTGCCAAAGCAACAGGCAGCTCAACCACAGTAACCGTTTGCTGAACGCTGGTTGCCGGATTATAATTGATATTTCCATTTTGAGATACAGTTACAACTGTACTTCCTGCATTATTTCCTGTAAGATTATTACCAGAAATACTTGCAACGCCCGGAGCAGAGCTGTTGTATGACAAAGTCAATCCTGAAGTTGTTGAAGCATAAGTTGATAGATTAACAGATGTTCCAACATTCACGGTTGGCAAAGTTGTAAATGTGATAGTTTGGTTAGCTTTGGTAATATCAGCCTTTAAATCTGTTGGGAAAAGCGGGATATTATAATTACCGCCATCAGTTCCAGATATATCAACCGCAAGAACGGTAACATCTTTGCCTTGACCAGCATTAGCATCTGAAAAGCTTCCCGAAACTGCAAATGTCACAACATCTCCAGAAAATACATCTGTAGAAGCAACATTTGAGAATGTAGCAGTTACAGAACCATTATAAACTTTACTATTTGCTATAATAGATGTTATCGCAATATTTTTTTTAGAAATGGATGATTGCAAAACTGGTTGCAATAATGTGTAATTAGGTGAAGGTGTATTATAGCTTCCAGTCTGAACAAGTGTTTTATTAGTTCCTGTGTTTTTATTTGCAAACGCCCAGGTAACAGTTCCGGTTACAGCATAAGCATCACCGTTTACCAATCCAGAATATACTGGAGTACCTGTAATTACAACCGAATTAGTCTGATCATAAACTTTACTTTCTGCAGACAAGCCAGTAATTGTAAGTTCTTTTGGATTTACAGTTAAGGCTTGAGAAACATCCGGAGCCGCATTCCAGTTAGCATCACCAGTTTGATGTGCCGTAATGGTAACGTTTCCAACACCGATGATTTTTACTGTATTTCCTGTTACAGTTGCAACTGCATTATTTGAACTTGAGTAAGTTACAGCAAGATTGGATGATGCTGTAGCTGAAAAAGAATAATCCGCATCACCATAAATTTTTGTAAGTGCTACCGGTAACCCTGTAATAGTTTGATTTCCTTTAGCAATGTTAAAAGTAATTGTAACTGGATCACTCGTCTCTGATAACTTAGTTGCAGTAACATTTGTTGTGAAATTACCCGCTACGGTTGGAGTTCCCGTAATTGCACCCGTTGTGGTATTCAGCGTAAGACCAGCAGGCAGATTGCTTCCGGCAACTATCGCATAACTATCCGGGATGTTTGTCGCCTGGATATTCTGTGAAAAACTAATATTAACAGTTCCATTAAAACTAGAAGCCGTAACTACTGGTTTATTGCTAGCAGAAGTTGTAACAGTTTGCGTAGATGACCAAGCAGAATAACCCGAAACATTCTTAACTCGTACTCTGTAGTAATAATTGGTTCCAGCTGACAAAGATGTCTGCGTAAAATTAGTTGATGTTAATGTTTCATCATTATAGATTAAAGATGAGAAATCACTATTGTCATCAATCTCTAAATGATAAGTATAAGATACAGACCCCTGACCTGTTGGAGCAGTCCAATTGGCGCGGAAAGAGTTTGTTAGGACATTATCTGCAGCAGCAGAAACAGGAGCTAAAGATAAAGTCGTAAAACTCGGATATCCTGAACCGTGAGAATAAGATGTCTGTGGTGATGTACAACTATTAGTTGCATAAGCTCTGTAATAATATAGAGTATTTGGCGTCAATCCCGACAATGTCTTTGAAAAAGAATATGGAACAGTCGAAATGCTGAGTCCAGTGGTACTTGCTGTTGTTGCACCGGCTAGTGTAGAAGATGTTCCGTAATTGAAACCAACTTCAGAAACGTTTGCGCCACCAATTGCAGTCATACTTCCTGATAAATCTGCTCCTGATATTGCATTATTAGCGACAGATGTGGTTGAAGAAACAGTTGGGGCTGCGCATGCTGCACTCCACGATAAACTTACATCATCTATTGCAGAAGATGGTCTATTACCTGTATTAGCACTTGCAACGATTGAGACAATACGAATCCAGACATTTCCTGTTTGGTTTTCTATCGCTGCAGGTAAAGTTACAGTCACATTGGTGCTCCCCCAAGTTGGGCTAGTTATAATTGTTGCAGGCAAAGTAGTAACTGCATTAAAAGTAGTTGGAGAGGTTCCTAAACCATAATCTACTCTCCAAGTCGTTGTTCTACCAGCTGCAGTATCTAATGATTGTAATTTAAATGACAAATTAAAAGATGTTTTTCCTGTAGTATTTGCCAATTGTAAAACAAAAGCAGCACCCGGATCACCAAAACTTCCAGATTGTCTAACACCCAAACTTCTATCAGTTGAACCTGATTGAGCAGCAGTATTGGATGTTGCAGTTAATCCATCTGCGGAAGCAAAGTTTTTAAATGCGCCAGCCGTATCAGCCCAAGCCGTTGCTGTGGCAGTATGTGTAGTGCTTGTACCTAAATTAGTAGCTGTAGCACCTGTTCTTACAGTCCAGCCCGTCGGCAAACTTGTACCTATAGCATCAAAAGTTTGTGTATAGGGCGAGCTTGCTGGCAAAGTTAATTGTGCCCAAGCATTTCCAGACAACAATACAAATAAGACTAGTAAAAATTGTTTTCTCATTGAGGTAAAACAATTTTCAATTAGTAATTCTATTTTCATAATAATTTATTTTAAAAAATAATATGTACAAAAATAGTTTATTATTAAATTAATTAAAAAATTATTTCAGTTAATTATATAATTCTTATTAAATCATAATTTGTGATAAAAGGAATTATATAATTCAATTCACTAAAATGGAACGTGAGAAAATTATCATGAAAACTTTTTAGGAGAACTATGATGATAGAAGTCATTAAAACTTAGTCAGCAAACAAAAAATACTATAGACAGGGAGTTTCTAGATTTATGAAAAATTTCTATTCTTCGATTTAGTTGTCCCACCTGTATTTTATGTGTTGATTTATAAAGATCTATATATAATCCTACGATTGTAAAGCATCAGTTTATCAATTTGTTCTTCTATAGATTAATAGATAGTAAACATTAGAATAATAAGCGAAGATAAGAATAATTATCGAAATAACAAATTAATTACCTGATTATCAGTTGATTATATTCAGGTTAAATATTGTTAATTCTTGTTAAATAGAAGCTTTGGTTTTGAACAAAAATTCTTAGTTAGAAAAATTTTTTTTGATAGGGATAAGGTATAATTAAATCAAAATACAAACCCCCTATTTAAGGGGTTCTAAATTGGTATTTTTAATTTATAAAAAATCTTGAGATAAAACTTTTTGATATTTAAGGTTGATTAATATCTTCTTTTGCAAACTCGTGACAGACATTATCACCAAGTGAAATATTGAATTTCATACTGGTATTATTGGCACTTAAAAATGTGCTTATTTATTATTATCTGCTTTAAAAAGTAAACTAGTATTATTTCTGTGATATAAAAATATATTTTTCAATTTTATAACAGACTTGCCTTTAGAAACAATTTTTAATGAATTACATGCTGATGAAACTGATATATTAAATTTGAAACGTTGAATATTATTTATATCTAAAATATCAAAATTTATCACCTGTGAATTTGAAAATTCTATGGACATTTCTTTTGCAGAAAAATTTTGATTCAATAAATCAGATTCAAGCACATATTCTCATAGGGGAATATCTATTTGGGTGATAGCTGCAAAATTATCATTATTTTGAGGGTCAATTTTTAGCCATGAAAATTCCAAGATATTGTTCCACCCAAGGTGGCACCCTCCCAATTATCAATATTATCATAAAAAACTAGAATTTTTGATGTAGTTGACTCCAACGACATCAGAGAAGGCACGCGATAAAATTGGATTTTGTTCGTCAGAGTAATTAATTTTTGCTAATGGTGTATTAGACATATTATATTTTTTTATAAAAATACAATAATAATTATCTAGGTAGAAAAAGGGAACTTTTTTTTGGCGAACGATGACAAAAGATGGTTATATCAAAACAAGAAAAAGCCCCTATTTAAGAGGCTTTTGTAAATTCTGAAAAATTTTCATTCTTCATTCTAGTGGTCCCACCTGGGCTCGAACCAGGGACAACCTGATTATGAGTCAGGGACTCTAACCAACTGAGCTATAGGACCTCGTAAAATTGGTTAAATTTTGTGTTTGCAAAAATAGCACTTTTTCTTTATCTACCAAATTTTTCAAGGTTTTTCTTGGCATAATTCTACCAAGACACCGTTTGTAGATTTGGGATGAAGGAAGACAACTAATTTGTTATCAGCACCTTCTTTGGGTTCTTCTGAGATGAAAATAAAGCCTTCTTTTTTTAATCTTTCAATTTCAAAATGGAGATTTTCTACGCCGAATGCAATGTGATGGATTCCCTCTCCTTTTTTGTCAAGGAATTTGGCGATTGGACTTTCTGGATTGGTGGCTTCCAGAAGTTCAATTTTGCTTTCTCCGAGTTCGTAGAATGATGTGGTTACGCCTTCTCTTTCTACGGATTCTTGTTTGTAGTTTGATTTTCCTAGTAATCGGGAAAACAAATTATCTGAATCTGATAGAGATTTGACGGCAATTCCTAAATGTTCTATTTTCATTTTTTATTGAGTTGATAAAACTTGATTGAAGAAATTAATTTAGTTTCAAAATTTTGTCATTCTGATTACTGTGGACAAAACTGAAATTGGAGACCAATCCCCTAGCCCCCGATAGTAGTGGAAATCCTTTTTTGCATGGACAAAACGTACTTTTGAAAACAAATCTTGATGCAAAAAAGATTGCAACGGATAGCGGGAAATAGCTCCAAAAAAAACTTTGTCAAAGCTCGAAAACCTTGACAAAGTTGAGTTGTTTTATGTTAATTGAATCCTTCGATGATTTTTGAAAAATCCTCGATTTTAAGTGCGGCACCTCCAATCAAACCGCCGTCAACGTCGGGTTGAGAGAAAATTTCTTTGGCGTTGTCCGGCTTCACACTTCCTCCGTAAAGAATGGAAACTTCGTCCGCCACTTCTTTGCCATATTTGTCTGCAATCAGGCTTCTGATGTAGGCGTGAACTTCCTGTGCTTGCTCAGCCGTTGCCGTTTCGCCGGTTCCGATGGCCCAAACTGGTTCGTATGCAATCACCACTTTTTTGATTTCTTCCGCAGACAAAGTGAAAAGAGCGGTTTCGGTTTGGTTTTTTACGACCTCGAAATGTCTTCCGGATTTTCTTTCTTCCAGTTTTTCGCCATTGCAATAGATGGGCGTCAAACCTTTGTCCAAAAGGGCTTTCACTTTTCTGTTGGCGTGGCTGTCGGTTTCGCCGTGGAAAGTTCGCCTCTCGGAGTGTGAAACCAAACTTCCGTCTGCGTCAATCGATGCCAGCATATCTACAGAAATCTCGCCTGTATACGCGCCACTTGCGTATTCTGAAATGTCTTGAGCGAAAACGCCCACTTCCCCATTTTTGAAAACTTCTTTCGCAGAAGCAAGATACAACGCCGGCGGAGCGATGAAAACCTCGCAGTTGGTGGTGTTATTTTTTTTATATTCTAAAAGCTGAGCCATCAATTCCTGAGCTTCAGCGTAAGATTTGTTCATTTTCCAGTTTCCTGCAACAATGTTTTTTCTCATTTCGATATTAATTTAAATTCCAAAGTTTTTTAAGTAAAATGTAGAAGGTGTGCTCTTCGTCGCTCACTTCATTATCTGCTTTGATAAGCGATTTTGCGAACTGGATAAAGTCTTTTCTTTCTTGTTCTGTGGAATCATCTTCGAAACATTTTGCGTGAAATTCGAAGTGTTCTTGCCATTGGTCTGAAGTCAATTGCGCAATGGTTTCCAACTCGTCGTCCAAATCTAGACGGAATGGAAATTCCTCAGCCATATATTCCTGAACTTTTAGTCCTTCTTCCGGTTTTATAATTCCATCGACTGCGGACAAAATCATTAATAAATGATAGCCGGCGATTGGTTTGTTTGATTTTCTCATTATATAATATAGTTTTTAGATATTAGACTTTCGATGTTAAGCTAATATGATAATTTTAAAATGCTTTCAAATTTAAGATTATTAATCTAAATAATCTTTTGCTCCTAGTTTCTCCATCACTTTTCCTTTTTCTAAAATCAGAACAAAAGGATTGCTTCTGGCGATGGTTTTGATGGCAATTTCGTCCATCATATAATTCGGGATTTGTTTGTAGAAATCTGGTTGCGTACTGATTCCGTAAACTTTGGCTTTTTCTGTCAAAGCTTTGGTTTCTGTTTTTTTAACCAATTCCAAATCTGCTTCTTTTGGTTTGTAAGTGAACACTAAAACCACTCTTGGTTCTTTCAGAATTTCGTCTGTGATATTGTTTCCGTTGACATCTTCCACTTTGAATTTTGAAATCTCAGATTCGTAACCTTTTTTCACAATTTCGGAAGTTGTTTTTCCTTCCTCGATTTGCCAAGTGGCGTCTTTCCAATATTCTTTGTTGATGTATTCGTCTTGGTCCACCTTTTTCACTTCGCCAGTTTTTGAATTTTTAAGGGAATAAAAGCTTTTATATTCCGAAGGATTTTTATTGATTTTCTCTTTCTCAGAAGCCAAATCTGTCCCGATTGAATAAGCTCGGAAATCTATCATCGGCTCGTGAACGATTCCCCTGAACATTACGAAAATCATTATCAAAACAAAAACACCCAACAAAGGTAATTTTCCAAATCTTACTTTTTCATCCTCTTCTCTTTTTCTATAAAGAAAAGCCAATATGATTAATAAAACCAAAAGCGTAATATCTTTCCAGAATGATTGCCAAGGCGTGAATTTTAAAGCGTCTCCGAAACATCCGCAATCTGTAACTACATTATAAAAAGCGGAATAAAATGTCAGAAAACCAAAGAAAACGCAAAGTGCAATCAACGCGTAAATTGTTTCTTTAAGTTTGATTTTCATCAATAACATAAATCCTAAAACCAACTCCAAAACAACCACGATGATTGAAAATACCAAAGCATATTTTTCCAAAAACGGTAAGTTGAAAACGGTTGGCGAGAAATATTCTTCCAGCTTGAAAGAAAATCCTTTCAAATCAACGGCTTTTACGAAACCGGAAGCGATAAAAATGAGGGCGACAATATAGCGTAGAACTGCTTTCATAATTTTTAGTTATTAATTTTTAAATTTAATCAAACAAAAAACAGCGTAATTCAGCATATCAAAATAGTTGGCATCCAAACCTTCTGATACCAAAGTTTTGCCCTGATTATCTTCTATCTGTTTGGTTCTTAATACTTTTTGGTAAATCAAATCTGTGATGGACGAAATTCTCATTTCGCGCCAAGCTTCGCCGTAATCGTGGTTTTTGCGTTCCATCAGCTCTTTTGCTTTTTTGGCATAAGAATCATACAGTTCGATAGTTTCTTCAGGATTAGCATTCAGCTCATCAGAAAAACCTTTCTCCAACTGAATCAATCCAATGATAGAATAATTAACAATCGCAATAAACTCATCTTCCTCACTTTCGTCAACCATTTTCATGTCGGTCATTTGCAAAGTACGGATTCTACTGACTTTTATATAAATCTGATCGGTAATAGAACTTGGGCGAAGAACACGCCAGGCGGTTCCATAATCCTTCATTTTTTTCTGAAAAAGGTCTCTGCAAGCCGTTATAACGTCGTCAAACTGGGCGGAAGTATTGTGCATAAATTGGTCAATTGGTTCAAAGATACAAATTTACTTGAAAGTTAAAAGTTGATGCTTATCAGTTTTTGATTTTCGTCCATTATTAGTTTAAAATCTTCAATGATTTTTAATTGAATTTCCTAATTTTGTTAAATGGTCATTTCTTCCGAAACTTCAAATCATTCTCAGTTTTTTTTTATTAATTGCAATGGTAAATTAATCGATTTATCAACCCCGAAACTAATGGGAATCCTGAATCTCACACCCGATTCTTTTTCTGATGGCGGGAAATTTAACACTGAAAAAAATGCACTTTTACAAGCTGAAAATCTATTGAAAAATGGCGCGACTTTCATAGATATTGGTGCTCAATCAACCCGACCGAATGCGGAATTTTTAAAAGCTGAGGAAGAAATCAGAAGAATTGGAAATGTGATTTCATCAATCAAAAAAGAATTTCCGGAAAGTTTGATTTCGCTCGATACATTTTATTCTGATGTTGCGAAATTCGGTTATGATGAAGGCATTGATTTGGTTAATGATATTTCGGCGGGACAATTTGATTCTGAACTTTTGGACACCGTTGCGAAAACCGGATTACCTTATATATTAATGCACGTTAATCCAACTTATGAATCGATGCACGAGAAGATTCAATTTGATGATATTATCTTATCAATCAACAGATTTTTTTCTGAGAAAATATTAGAATTAAATCAAAAAGGAATCAAAGATATTATTCTGGATCCAGGTTTTGGATTCGGGAAAACGGTTGAGCACCAATATAAAATGATTGATGAGTTCGAATATATTGGTTATGGAAAACATCCGATTCTTGCTGGAATTTCAAAAAAATCATTCATCTACAAACCACTTGGTAAAAAGCCGAACGAAGTTGAGAAGGAAACTTTGGATTTACATCATCAACTATTACAAAGAGGCGCCAAAATCATTCGATTACACAATCCGGACACTTTGAAAATCTAAATAATGAAGTAATTATTGATAAATTTTATCTTTAACAATGGTCTGAAAGTAGCCATTATAATTTTGCTTCAAAAATCTTTCGTTTACGTGAAATTTTTCACCATCAAATACTTCATCAATCTGCGGAAAATATTTGATTATTTCTACTTTTACTTTACCAAAAATATTATCTCCTATTTTTATAATTGGACTTATCCAGAGTTAGTTTTTGAAAATTAATTTTATACAAATCATCATTTTCACTTCCTCCGATATCGTGCCAATTCATAGGTCGAATACTGAAAGTGCTGCCCTCTCTTAAAATTCGAAGACCTCCACCACCCAAACCTGTATTTTCCACTTGATGTTGACGGGAATGATATCCTCTATATTTTCTTTATTGGTAAGTCGGCATTCTTTGTATGAAGAATTGAAGGTTAATTTTCTAAGAGATATCAGAAAAATTAATTCCAAAAAAAATAGAAATATTTTTAGATTACAATATAAATATCAACAGAATCATTGAAAAACAAGCAATCATAAACAATTATATAATGTTCTTATTTTTAATAAAAAATCGTTATTAATAAATAATTAATATTTTTTATGATAATTATTTGGTTATTTCAAAAACATTTGACTAAATTTGAGAGAATTAAAAAATAATTTTTTATGAAAAAACATTTACTTATTGCCTCTTTATTGGCGATTCCCTTTTTGGGAAATTCACAGGTTTTCCAAGAAAACTTTGATGGTGCTGGTCCTGGTATTGGCGCTTGGACTTTAATAGATGTCGATGGAAAAGCTCATGCAGAAGCCGTTGCTGACTTTGACGCTAGTGCTTGGGTTAGAAAAGACAGAGGAGGCGCGACACCAAATTATGGTGGTCCTGATAATGATTATGCAGCTTGTAGCTCTTCGTGGTATGACCCAGCCGGAACTTCTAATGACTGGCTAATTTCACCTTCCATTGCTCTTCCTGCCGCTGCAACTATGCTTAAATGGGATGCAAAAGCACAAGATCCTGATTTCAGAGATGGATATAAAGTTATGCTAAGCCCGAATGGTGGAAATACAGTTGCTGATTTTACAGTAACTCTATTTACAGTTGCTTCGGAAAACTCTACCTGGACAACTAGAACAGTAAGTTTAGCTCCTTACGTTGGAACAAATGCAAGAATCGCATTTGTAAATAATTCCACTGATATGTTTGTACTTTTGGTAGATAACATTTCTATCACTGCTGCACCGACTGTTGTACCGAACTGTGCAACACAATTGTCGCCTGCTAATGCTGCAACAGGAATCAGCTATTTAACACCTGTTCCATTAACTTGGAGTGCTCCAACATCTGGCGAAGCTCCTGCTAGCTATGATGTATTTTTAGGTACTGCTCCAAATCCAACAACTTTGCTAGGCAATGTTACAGGAACAAGTACTACAGCTCCAGGATTATTAGCTTCGACAATGTATTATTGGAAAGTTATTTCTAAAAATGCAGCAGGTTCTGCAACAGGCTGTTCAGAGTTCACATTTACAACTGCAGCAAACCCAGTTGCTCCGTACTGCGGGCCTCTTGTTTACTCAAGCGGTGTAGAGCCTATCACATCTGTAGTATTTGGAGGAATGACTAATACATCTCCTGCTGCTACTGGTGGAAGCGCTCACGAAGTATTCTTGGATAAAGTTGCTCAAGTAAATCAAGGGGGAACTTTCCCAATTAAATTACAAGGTAATACTGATGGAGCAACGTTTACAACTAAATTCATTGTATTCGTTGACTGGAATCAGGATGGTGATTTCTTGGATGCTGGTGAAACTTATTTTGATACAGCTGCAACTACGATTCAAGTAGTTGGATCTACTGGTACAGATGGTAAAGAAGCTGTTGGAAATATTGTTGTTCCCGCAAACGCTGTTTTAGGAAATACCAGAATGAGAATCAAGAAAAACTTTGGAGCTTCTACATTCTACCCTAACCCTTGTACGTCTGCAGGTACACTGGCAGCAGGCGCAAATACAGGATTTGGGCAAGCTGAAGATTACACAGTAAATGTTGGTCCAAATATGGCAGTGTCTGAAATATCTAAAGCTGGCATCAAAGCTTATCCAAACCCAGTAAAAGATGTTTTCAATATTACAGCTGAAGGAAAAATCAAATCTGTTAAAGTATTTGATATCGCAGGTAAACAATTATTAACTAAAGACTTAAATGAAGTGAAATCTCAAATCGATTTCAGCAAATTGACTTCTGGAGTTTATGTTGTAACAATTGCATTGGAAGACGGTACTACTTCTTCTACAAAGGTGATCAAGGAATAATTAATTTTCTATATCAATTTTAATCCCGCTAATATTTAGTGGGATTTTTTATGCTAAGTGTTTGTAGTTTAGAAAAAAGTTGTACTTTTGCAACTCGAATTTTTAATTAATAAATTAACATTATGAACAATTACGAAACTGTTTTCATTTTAACTCCCGTTCTATCTGATGCACAGGTGGAGGAAGCAGTGAAAAAATTTGAAGATCTATTGACTTCAAACAATTGCGAAATCGTTGCCAAAGAAAATTGGGGACTTAAAAAATTAGCTTATCCTATCCAATTGAAAAAGAATGGGTTTTATACTCTAATCGAATTCAAAGGAGAAGGAACTGTAGTTGCTGATCTAGAAACTGCTTACAAACGTGATGAGAGAGTGATCCGTTATTTGACGACAAAACTTGACAAACACGCTTTGGAATATGCAGTAACAAGAAGAAGCAAAGTAAAATCTGCTAAAGCTTAATTATTAACCTTTTAAAATTTTAAAATCATGGCAATAGATGATATGGCAAAACAAGCCTCTGCTGGAGGTGAATCAGAAGTGAAGTTTCTTACTCCACTTGATATCAATACAAAAACAGACAAAAAGTACTGTAGATTCAAAAAATTTGGGATTAAGCACGTAGATTATAAAGATGCTGACTTCCTTTTACAATTCGTAAACGAGCAAGGTAAAATCTTACCTAGAAGATACACAGGAACTTCTCTTAAATACCAAAGAAAAGTATCTGCAGCTATCAAAAGAGCTAGACATTTAGCTTTGATGCCGTACGTAGCGGATCTTTTGAAATAAGACAAAAATTAATAAAAGAAGTAGGTTCGCCTGCTTCTTTTGTTGCTGAATAATCAATTAATTCTAACTGTTTTAGATATTAGCTTTTAGGCTTCAGATATTAGATTTTCTAATTCTCAATTCTAACCTCTAACTTCTAAAATCTAAACAAGACAACAACAATGGAAATTATCCTAAAACAAGACGTAGAAAACTTAGGACTTGAGTTCGATACAGTAAACGTAAAACCAGGTTACGCTCGTAACTTTTTATTACCTCAAGGTTTTGCTCTTTTGGCAACTCCTAAAAACAAAGCAGCTTTGGAAGCTACTTTAGAAGCTAGAAAAGAAGAAGAAGCTAAATTAGTTGCTACTGCAAACAGTGTAGTAGAACAATTGAAAAAGACTTCTGTTACTATTCCTGCAAAAGTAGGTTCTGGAGACAGATTATTTGGATCTATCAACAATGCTGATCTTGCTGCTGCTCTAGCAAAAGCTGGTGTAAACGTTGATAAAAAATACATTAAAATCCCTGGAAATACAATTAAGAGAACCGGTACAGTAACTGCATTGATCAGACTTCACAGAAATGTTGAGTATAACTTTGATTTTGCAATCGTTTCTGATGCTCCGGTAGAAGCTCCAAAACCAAAAGCAGCTCCTGCTAAAGTTGAAGAAACTCCTGCTGAAGAAGCTTAATTGAATTAACTTTCAAAACATAAAAAAACCATTCTAAATTTTAGAATGGTTTTTTTATTTCAATAATCTATGATTTTTTAGATTTCCAGGCGTTGAAAAAATCTTTCACTTTTTGAAGGCTGTAACCACTTCCCTCTTCCAAAACGGAACTGTCCTGCGTATGAATCAATTTTCCATTTTCATCTAAGACCATAAAAACAGGATAACCGAATTTTGCTCCAGGATTATCATATTTAGAAAATATTTTTTCATTTTTATTCTCAGGCGACCAGTTAAGGTGATAATAAACATAATTTTTGTCTATAATCTGTTTCAATTCAGGGGTTTGTTGAACATAATTATTAAATCTCAAACACCAGATACACCAGTTTCCTCCAGCTTGGATAATCACATTTTTATGTTCTTTCTTCGCTAATTTTACAGCATTTTGAATATCCAATTCTGCATTGGCTTCCGGATGATAAGGTTTAGGTAATTTCGCTTTTTCTTCGGCAGCCGCTTTCTTCTTTGCTTCGATTTGTTCTTTAGTCATCGGCGGTTCTATTGTCTGAGCTGCGGCTATGGAAAATGACAAAAGACTTCCAACGAGGAATATATTCTTAAAAGATTTTTTCATTATTACTGATAATTGATTGATTAAAGATCAAAGTTAATCAAAATTTTAGCCATTTTTCAGTATATTTGCCAATATTCATCATACATTGAATCAATTTCTATTCAGCATATTACTACTAATTTCCAGATTGCCAATTAAAGTATTGTATTGGTTTTCAGATATAATGTTCTTTCTCAATTTTTATATTATCGGATATAGAAAAGAAGAAGTTCTGGAAAACCTGAGGAATTCTTTTCCGGAAAAATCAGAAAAGGAGATAAAAGAAATTTCGAAAAAATATTTTTCCAACTTTTGTGATTATCTCGCAGAGATGCTAAAAGCCTTTACCATCAGCGAAACTGAATCGCGGGTAAGAATGCAGCATCTGAATCAAGACCTTTTCCACGAAGCTAAAGCTAATGGCAAAAATATCATTTTACTTTCCGGCCACGTTTTCAATTGGGAATGGTTTAATGCGCTTACAGTGACAGTTCCTCAAACGAAAAGTTATCCCGTTTACAGGAAGATGAGTAACAAATTTTGGGAGAAAAAAATCAGAACCATTCGAGCTAAATTTAACAACAGTCCATTAGAAGCCAGTGAAGTCATTAAACATATTTTCCGAAATCCAAATGACGGAAATTCAATTTATATGTTTGTCGCAGACCAGACACCACACGTTTCTCAAGTCAATTATGGTTTGAAATTTCTGAATCAAAGAACGCCTGCATTCATTGGTTATGATAAATTATCGACCAGGATGGATATGGTTTTCATCTATTGTGAGATGAAGAAAGTCAAACGTGGATTTTATCAGGTTAATTATCATCAGATTTATCCAGATGGCGAAAAATTTGTGGAGCACGAAGTTGTAAAGAAATTCCACGGTTTGTTGGAAAACACCATTCGAAAAAGACCGGACAATTGGCTGTGGTCACACAGAAGATGGAAATATAAAGACGCTATAAAAACCTACGAAGAATAATGACTGTAGCCATCGTAATCTTAAACTGGAACGGAAAAAACTGGCTTGAGAAATTCTTAACATACACTTTAAACTATTCTCGAGAAGCAGAAGTTTATGTTATAGATAATGCTTCTACAGACGATTCTGTCGATTATTTGAAAAGATTATTTCCAACCGTAAAAATTATTCAAAATTCGTCTAATTCGGGTTTTGCAAAAGGTTATAATGATGGTTTGAAATCCATCAATGCAGACATTTATTGTTTACTGAATTCTGATGTAGAAGTAACCGAAAATTGGATTTTTCCTATCACAAAATTATTTTCAGAGAATCCAGATATTGCAGCCATTCAACCAAAAATTTTGGATTATAATCAAAGAGATAAATTTGAGTTTGCAGGTGCTGGTGGCGGTTTGATTGATAATCTGGGCTATCCTTATTGTAGAGGAAGAATCTTCGATGATATAGAAACAGATAAAGGACAATACGACGATGACACCGAAATTTTCTGGGCTTCTGGTTGTTCATTATTCATCCGTTCAGAAGATTTCTGGAAGATGAATGGTTTTGATGAAAGATTCTTTGCTCATCAGGAAGAAATTGACCTTTGCTGGAGACTGAAAAATGCGGGAAGAAAAATTTATTACACCGGAAAATCCAAAGTTTACCACGTTGGCGGCGGAACTTTAAACAAACAAAATCCACAAAAAACATACTTAAATTTCAGAAATAATCTAACGATGATGCTGAAAAATCTTCCACCTTGGAAAGTTTTTTTCATAATGCTTTTCAGATTAAATTTGGATGGTTATGCAGCATTTTATTTGGCTTATAAAAACGGATGGAGACATCTTTGGGCAGTTTTCAAAGCGCACGTTGGATTTTATTGGCAACTTCCTAAATCTATCAGTCTAAGACAAAAGCATCAAATCGACCCCTATTATCAAACAAAATGGCTGATGTTCAAACATTTTTTAGGTTCCAAAAATAATTAATCGATGGACTTCATTGCATTAGATTTTGAAACGGCAACTCATGAAAAAAATTCCGCTTGCGAATTGGGAATTTGCATCGTGGAAAATGCTCAAATCAAGGAAACCAAATCTTGGCTCATAAAACCACCTTCTTTTCCTTATTTCAATTATCATAATATTGCTGTTCACGGCATTACGCCGGAAGATGTGCAACACGCTCCCACTTTTGCAGACGTTTGGTATGAGATAGAAAGTCTGATGTATGGAAATTTGATTATTGCTCATAATGCGTCTTTCGATGCCAATGTTTTGAGAGGCTGTCTGGACCATTATGGATTTTTTAAACCAAATATGAATTATCTATGTAGTATTGGTGTTGCCAAAAAAGCTTGGAAGGATTTGAAAAGTTACGGGCTTAAAAGTTTGGCAGAACATCATCAAATTAATTTCAATCATCACCGTGCAGATGCTGATGCAGAAGTTTGTGCGAAGATTTCTTTATTGAGTTTTGAAAGACTTTTCATCACTAGAAACGATGAAGTTAGAGATGTTTTTAACAAAAAAATTAAGATTCTTTAGTTTTAAATTAATTACTCAAAACCTCCGAAACCAAAGTGAATTTTGGAATTTCAACCAAGAAATTATCTTTACTAAAACTTTCGAATTGATAGGAACCTTCCATATTTCCGACACCAGATTTTAGGATTACATTGGAGAAATAAGTAAAAGTTTCGCCAGTTTCAAGAACCGGAGTCAGGCCAATCACACCTACTCCTTCAACTTCTGTAAAACCAAATCCCAAATCATAAATCATCCATTTTCTCGTAAGAAGTTTCACAGCCTCAGACCCAAGATTCTGAATTTCAATATGATATTTGAAAACAAAACGATTTTCAGAAGGATAACTGTTGAAATTATCATATTCAGCCGTAACGCTGACTTTTATTTCGGACGTAATTTTTGACACCATCGTTATGAATTTTAAAGGTAAAATACAAATATCTAGCCGAATATTGGATTAAAATCAAATGCATTAGTTAAATCTAATTCAATATTAATTTGATTTTATTCAATCGGTTAATTTTCTTAATTTTGTGTAATCTAAAAAGTAAAAAGAAAGAAATGAATTCCTACAAAAATCCATTGGAAGAGCGCTATTCCAGTGAAGAAATGTTGTTTAATTTTTCTCATAACAACAAATTCCAAAACTGGAGAAAACTATGGATTGCCCTTGCTGAAATCGAAAAAGACTTAGGTCTTGATATTACAGACGAGCAAATCGCAGAACTGAAAGCCAATGCAGAGAATATCGATTATGACAAAGCGGCAGAATATGAGAAAAAATTCCGCCACGATGTGATGGCTCACGTTCACGCTTATGGTGATGTGGCACCTTCTGCAAAGGGAATTATTCACTTGGGAGCAACTTCGGCGTTTGTAGGAGATAATACAGATTTGATTCAGATCCGTGACGGACTTTTAATCCTGAAGAAAAAGTTGGTCAACGTTATGAAAAATCTTTCGGATTTTGCCATTCAGTATAAAGATTTACCGACGTTAGGATTCACACATTTCCAACCGGCTCAGTTAACGACTGTTGGAAAAAGAGCGACGCTTTGGTTACAAAGTTTGGTTCTTGATATTGAGGAACTAGATTTTTTCTTGGAAACATTAAGATTCAGAGGAGTGAAAGGAACAACAGGAACTGCAGCAAGTTTCCTTGAGCTTTTCAACGGTGATTATTCTAAAGTCAAACACTTAGATAAAGAATTATCAAAACGATTCGGTTTTGAGAAAGTTTTCGGCGTTTCTGGACAAACTTATGACAGAAAAATTGATGCAAAAGTTGTAGCTTTATTAGGAAATATCGCTCAGTCTGCACATAAATTCACAAACGATTTACGTCTTCTTCAAAATCTTAAAGAAATTGAAGAGCCATTCGAGAAAAACCAAATCGGTTCATCTGCAATGGCTTACAAGCGTAACCCGATGAGAAGCGAAAGAATCGGAGCATTGGCAAAATATGTAATGTCTTTAACGACAAGTTCTGCAATGGTCGCTTCTACACAATGGTTTGAAAGAACTTTAGATGATTCTGCAAACAAGCGATTAACAATTCCACAGGCATTTTTAGCAGTTGATGCGATTCTATTGATTTGGAATAACATTATGAACGGAATCGTTGTGTATCCAAACAGAATCAACAAACATATTATGGAAGAACTTCCTTTTATGGCGACGGAATACATCATTATGGAGGAAGTAAAAGCTGGTGGTGACCGTCAGGAAATCCACGAAGTAATCAGAGTTCATTCGATGGAAGCTTCCAAAAAAGTGAAAGAAGAAGGGAAAGAAAACGATTTGATTGAAAGAATCTTAAATGATCATTCTTTAAAACTTGATAAATCAAAATTAAAAGAAGTTCTTGATCCTAAAAACTTCATCGGTTTTGCCCCAATTCAAACAGAGGAATTCATTGCCAATGAAGTTCAGCCGATTTTGGATGCGAACAGTGAATTGATTGGTTTGGAATCTGACCTTAAAGTATAAATGTATGCAGTTTTTGGGCTGCATTTTTTACTTTGTCAAAGTTCAAATCTTTGACAAAGTTTTTGAATTAAATAAATCTAATAAACGATTTTAGAATGAAAGCTAAAATCTCATATCTATAAAAATGAACAAAAGAATTTTCGTAGAAAAAAGAGGAATTTTCGATGTTGAAAGTCCAAAAATTTTTGATGAAGTAAAAGCGGTCGTTCCGTCAATCCAGAATGTAAAGGTTTATAATGTTTACGATATTTTTAATTTAAATGACGGTGAGTTCGGGAAAGTTGTCAACAGCACTTTCGTAGATCCCGTTACTGATATTTTGCACGAAGAAAATCCTGCGCAAGGAATTTACTTTGCAATGGAATTTTTGCCGGGACAGTACGATCAGCGTGCAGATTCTGCTCAACAATGTATCGCTTTACTGACTGAAAATGAGAAATCTAAAGTAAGAAGCGGAAAATTAATCGAGTTTGAAGGCGTTTCTGAAACTGATTTAGCTAAAATCAAAGATCTTTTGATCAATAAAGTTGAATCTCAGGAAAAAGATTTGTCGGTTTTTGACTTTCCTTCAGATGAAACTCCTTCGAAAGTTTTGGTTCACGAAAATTTCATCAATTTTGATGATGCTCAGTTGGAAGAATTCTTTAATTCTCACGGTTTTGCATTAGGATTGGATGATTTAAAATTTATTCAGGAATATTTTAAAACGGAACAAAGAAATCCTACAGAAACAGAACTTAAAGTTTTAGACACTTATTGGAGTGACCACTGTCGTCACACAACTTTTGAAACGGAACTTTCAAATATTGAGTTTGAGGGACAATTTAAGCATACATTGGAAACCATTTTCAATGATTATATCGAAAAAAGAAAATTCTTAGGGCGCGAATTGAAACCAATTTCTTTGATGGATTTAGCGACAGTTTGCGGAAGATATTTCCATAAAACAGGCAACTTGGAAAACTTGGTGGTTTCTGACGAGATCAACGCTTGTACGATCCAGATTGAAGCTGAATATGATGGTAAAAAAGAACCTTGGTATTTATTATTCAAAAATGAAACACACAATCACCCGACAGAAATCGAGCCTTTCGGTGGTGCTTCAACGTGTTTAGGCGGAGCGATCAGAGATCCTTTGTCCGGACGTTCTTTCGTTTTTCAGGCGATGAGATTAACGGGTGCTGCAGATGTTTTGGAGCCAGTTGACAAAACTTTACCGGGAAAATTACCTCAAAAAACAATCACAAAGCAGGCTGCAAACGGATATTCTTCTTATGGTAACCAAATAGGTTTGGCAACTACTATGGTTTCCGAAATCTATGACGAAGGATACAAAGCAAAAAGAATGGAAGTTGGTTTCGTTACCGGAGCAGTTCCTGTGGATTGGGTAAGACGTGAAAAGCCTGAAGCTGGTGATTCTATCATTATTTTAGGAGGTGCAACAGGTCGTGACGGAGTTGGTGGAGCAAGTGGAAGTTCAAAAGAACAGGACGAAACTTCTATCCATACGATGAGTTCGGAAGTTCAGAAAGGAAATGCCGTTGAAGAACGTAAAATCCAGAGATTATTCAGAAATCCTGAAGTGACGAGATTAATTAAAAAATCTAATGACTTCGGAGCTGGAGGTGTTTCCGTAGCAATCGGTGAAATCGCTGACTCTTTGGAAGTTAATTTGGATGTTTTACCTTTAAAATATGAAGGTTTGAATGGAACTGAGCTTGCTATTTCTGAATCTCAGGAAAGAATGGCAGTTGTGGTTGAACCAAAAGATAAAGAGCAGTTCATCAAATTCTGTGAAGCTGAGAACATTGTGGCTGTTGAAGTGGCGAAAGTGACAGATTCAGGAAGAATGCAGATGTTCTGGAAAGGAGATAAAATTGTTGATCTTTCAAGAGAATTCTTGGATACAAATGGTTGTTCTAAAAATCAGGAAGTTAAAATTACTCACCTTAATGAAGTAAAAGAAGAAACTCAATCATTTAATGAAGAAAATTTCTTAAAAATATTAGGTGATAAAAACGTTGCTTCTCAAAAAGGTTTGTTAGAGATGTTCGATTCTTCTATCGGTGCGACTACGGTTGCGATGCCTTTAGGTGGAAAATATCAGCAGACTTTAATGGAAGGAAGTGTTCAGACATTGCCGATTATCGGAGCAAAAAATATTGAAACAGTTTCTTTGGCAAGTTGGGGATTTGATGCGGAGATTTCTAAACAGAATTCTTTGTTGGGAGCTTCTTACGCTGTTGTAGAAAGTGTTGCAAAAATCGTCGCGATGGGCGGCGATTATAAAAATATCAGATTCAGTTTCCAGGAATATTTTGAAAAGCTAGGTCAGAATCCAGAAAAATGGGGCAAACCTTTGGCTTCTTTGTTAGGAGCTTATGATGCTCAGATTAATTTCGGTTTGGCGGCTATCGGAGGGAAAGATTCAATGAGTGGAACGTATCAGGATCTGAATGTTCCGCCAACGTTGATTTCTTTCGCTTGTGCGAACGGAGAAAAGAAAAATATTATTTCTCCTGAATTTAAAGGTGAAGGAAATAAAGTATATTTCTTTAATCACGTTGCTCAAGAAAACGGACTTCCAAATTACGATGCTTTAAAAACAGTTTATGAATTAATTTTCGAAAATATTAAAGCAGGAAAAATAGTTTCTGTAAAAACAGTAAAAGAAGGCGGTGTTGCAGTTGCTTTAGCGAAAATGAGCTTTGGAAACAGATTAGGTGCTGAAATTACCGTTGATGAAACTACTTTATTAGCGAAAAATATCGGTAGCTTAATCATAGAATCTAATGAAGAATTAAGTGCTACAAATCTTCAATTAATCGGAGAAGTTAAAAATTCAAATGTTATCAAAATTAATGATGCTGAATTTGCAATTGAAAAATTATTAGTTGCAAATACAAATACGTTTGAAAATCTTTTCACAACGGTTGAAAAAGAAAAAATTACGGTTGAAATTGATGAGAAATTAAACTCAATCAACCCAAGAAATATTATCATTAAAAAACACGGAATCGCTCAGCCAAAAGTATTCGCACCGGTTTTCCCGGGAACAAATTGCGAGTATGATACATTGAATGCTTTCGCAAAAGAAGGAGCGGTTGTTAAAAGCTTACCTTTAATCAATATCAATCACCAATTGCTGGATGAAAGTATTGATGCTTGGGTTAAAGAAATTAAAACTTCTCAGATTTTAGCATTTTCAGGAGGTTTCTCTGCGGGTGACGAACCGGATGGTTCTGCAAAATTCATTGTAAACGTTTTGAAAAACGAAAAGATGAGAAATGCAGTTCACGAATTGCTTGACAGAGACGGAATGATCATCGGAATCTGTAATGGTTTCCAGGCTTTAGTTAAATCTGGATTGTTGCCTTACGGAAGAATCAAAGATTTGGATGAAAACTCTCCGACGTTGGCTCACAACGCCATTAGAAGACACATTTCTCAAATGGTTAATGTGAAAGTTCTGAACGATGAATCGCCTTGGTTGAAAGGAATGAAAGGACAAGTTTACACTATTCCAATTTCTCACGGTGAAGGTCGTTTTATGGCTTCAGAAGCGGAAATTCAGAAGCTGTATGAGAACGGACAGATTGCGACTCAGTATTTGGATTTAGAAGGAAACATCGCTAAGGGAATGCCGTTCAATCCAAATAATTCATTGTTCGGAATTGAAGGAATTACGAGTCCTGACGGGAAAATATTTGGTAGAATGGGACATCCTGAACGTTTTGCAGAAGGTTTGTTTAAAAATATTCCGACAGCGAATTACCACAATATCTTTAAAAACGGTGTTGAATACTTCAGGTAAACAACAAATAAAACCTCATAGATTTTCCTTATTCTATGAGGTTTTTTTAATAATGATTTAACAAATAAGTTCCTATTTTTGTATCATTACAATTAGAAAAAACTTTGACCAATGAACGAAGACCATTCTTCTGAGCCTAAAAAAGAAATCAAAAGAATAGACGCCAAATATATTTCGCACGAGATTCAGCACCTTTTACATTTTGATAAAGGATTTCCTTTTACCTTAAAAGAACTCTTGATTCGTCCTGGAAAAGCGGTAAGAGAATATCTCCACGAGAATCGTGAAAAGTATGTTAAACCAATTGTGTTTTTGGTTTTTTCGGCTGTTATTTACACGTTTTTGATTCATCTGTTTCATATTGATGTTCTGATATTTAACATCAAAGGATTAGGAAAAACGCAATGGGAAAATAATCATAATATCGAAGCTATAAACAGCTGGATAGATTCTCATTTAGGTTACTCGGCTTTGATTATTGGATTTTTTATGGCGCTTTGGACGAAAATATTCTTTTACAAAAAAGGCTTTAATATATTTGAGATTTTTGTCTTATTATCTTACATTTTCGGCGTATTTTTTATTTCAGTTTTAGCCTTTTTATTAATTGGGAAACTATTTAATTTATTTATTATCGCTCAAGTTGGAATCTATCTGGTTCAGGTTTATTTTGTTTGGGCAATTGGACAATTCTTCGGAGAAAAGAACTTTTTGAATTATGTTAAGAGTTTGATTTGTTTGTTTTTAGGGATTGTTACTTACAAATATAGTTTAGTCCTTTTGGCTTATTTGATTCATTTATTTTGAATGGAAAAATCTAAATACTAAAATGACTGTCAATCTTGGCGGTCATTTTTTTTAGACAAATTGCAACATAATTTATAATCCTGCATCTTAATAATAGTAAACCATCAAAAACTATTCTATGAAATTCAAACTATTATTAAGCTTATTTGCAATGATCAGTTCCATTGCAATATTTTCCCAATCATATAAAATCATCTACGATTTTAAATGGAAAACCGAAGAACATTCAAAAGATTATAATTCTGAGTTAACTGTTCTTTTAAAAAATGATGACAATTCTTATTTCGAATCTTTAGCTAAATTTAAATATGATTCCATAAAAACCAAGTTGGTGAATGAAGGAAGCAGAAGTTTTCCAAGCCCAAAGTTGCAATGGAAATTACAGAATTTGATTCATAAGGATTTGAAATTTCAAACTACAATTACGGAAGAGAATTTTTTCGATAAAGTCTATTTAACAACTTATACCTGCAAACCAATTTGGAAAATTCAACAGGAGAAAAGTAAGTTATTCAATTATAACGTTCAGAAAGCGGAAACGGATTTTGGAGGGAGAAAATGGATTGCTTGGTTTACCAATGAAATTCCAATTAGTGATGGTCCTTACAAGTTTTTTGGATTACCCGGATTGATTCTTAAAATATCAGATTCTGAGGAGAATTTTATTTTCGAAATCAAAGGACTTACCAAAGAACAATATAATATTGAAGGACGTAACGCATACGATTCCAAAGTAAACCTCACGCCTAAAAAATGGGAAACTTTTTGGAACAAATATCAAAAAGACCCGTCGATGATTTTTGCTAATCTCAATTCTCCTAATAATACTTTTACTTACGTCTATCACGGTCTAAGCGTAGATAGCAAAGAAGCTAAAGAGGTGTACAATAAAACGGAAGAAGAAAAAATCGATATTTTTAAAATCCCAATTGAAATCAAATCTTGTGAACAATAATTAAAAAAATCAGAAAAAAATATAAAAAACTGCAACATTTGCAATCGGTTTGCGTCTATAAGATAGAACCCTAAAAAAACGAATAACTTTTTGAAGACTATAGCAGAAAATATCAGCGACAAAGAATTGTTGGAACTGTGTGGTTCCGGAGACAGTTCTGGATATTCTCTACTCTATCATCGTTATTCGAGAGCAGTTTTCAATTCCATTTTTCGGATTTTGAATGACAAAGAAGATGCGGAAGATATTCTTCAGGAAGTTTTTGTGAAAGCATTTTCTGAAATCAAATCTTTGAAAAATGTGGAAAGTTTCGGTGGATGGATTAAACGAATCGCCATCAATCAATCGCTGAATTTTCTTCGGAAAAAGAAAGTTTACTTCACAGAGATTGATGATGATAAAATGTTGGATTTCAAGGATGATGATGAATTGGAAGAAAAGCTAACAATGGAATCTCGCGTAAAAGAGCTTCAAAAAATTATAGCTGAATTTCCGCCTCAGACGAGAACGATTGTCAATCTTTTTCTGTTCGAGGAAATGCCACAGGAAGAAATAGCAAAAGTTCTAAATATTCCGCACGGAACGGTACGAAGTTACTATCACCGTGCTAAAAAGAAAATTTTTGAAAAATTAACTTCAAAAGACCACAATGAAAGATCCGCTTAAGAAATATATAAAAAACCATCGCGAAGAATTCGATATGTTCGAAGCGCCAAGTGAAATGTTTGACAAAATAATGTCCAAGATGGGGAATCCTACTCCATCCGTTACAAAAACACATTTGATATTTTATTGCAAAAATTATGCTATTGCTTCTTCCATCGTGATTATTTTAGGTTTAGGAATTTTTAATTTAATGCAAGAAAAAGAAATTGATAAAACTGTTTATGCCAAACAAACTCCGAAAAAAGAAAATAAAATTCTAGATGAAATTTCAATTCCAAATAATGAAATAAAGACATCGGAAAAACAAAATGTTATAAAGCAAAATTCTAAACAAGTAATCGCAAAGAATAATCCTAAAGATTTCAAAAATAGATTTCAAAAACAAAATTCTATTTCTAACTATCAATTTGAAAATGAAAATCATTTTGATAAAGAAAACGCAATACAATTGATGGATAATCAGTTTTCTGCAAGCTCCAGATTGGAAGGAATTGCTATAATAAAGAATCTGCCGGATTATGATGCTAAAATAATTGATATTCTTTCTGAAAAAGCCATCTCAGACGAAAATACCAATGTAAGATTGTCCGCTGTCTCAGCCTTAGAAATTCAGAAACATAATCCTACAGTAACAGATAGAATTCAGCAGATTTTTGTTCAACAAAATGACCCGATGGTACAGAAAGAATTGATTACTTTTTTGTCCGAGAAACAATCATCAGAGTTGAGTCCAGAAGTTAACGCAAAACTTTTGGCACTTGCTAAAGACCCAACAACAGAAGCTTTTGTGAAAGATGAAGCATATTCTGTACTAATGAAATTTTAAAAGCTTTTAAATACATAAACTCAGTAATTATTAACAAATTAAACATTATGCAAAAGATATATTTAATGATATTTGTTTTGATGACAGTTTCCTTCCAAGCGCAGGAAAATTCAAACCAAACAACTACAACAAAAGAAATTTCAAAGACTTTTAAAGTCAATAAAAACAAAGGTAAATTAGTCATCAACCTCGGAAAAGTAACGGTTGAAGGCTACAAAGGAAACGAAATCATTTTTTCTTTGGAAGGTAAAGCGCCTGCAGAGGACAAACGTGCAGAGGGACTGCAATCCATCAATGCTTTAGGGATAGTTGATAACACAGGATTGGGAATCAATGTTTCTGAAAAAGATGGCATTTTGGAAGTTAATCCATTGAAGAAAATTTCAGCACTTCCTATCAAAATTTTAGTTCCGGAAAACGTGATTGTTTCATTTAAACACCAGTCTCAATATGGCGGAAATATTGTGTTTAGAAATATGCAAAATGAGATTGAGATTGCGTCGACTTATAACGACATTCAACTGGAAAATATCACTGGACCTGCGACTGTAAAAGCTATTTATGGTGATGTGGATGCGGTTTTCAGTCAGAATGTGAAAGGTCCTTTGTCCATTATTTCGGTTTATGGCCATACGGATGTGAGCCTTCCAAAATCGGTAAAAGCCAACCTTAAAACAACGACTTCTTATGGCGAAATCTATGTTTCTCCCGATTTCAAAATCGACATTCAGAAAAAAGACGATTTAATTGCTCATAACAATGAACTTGTCGGAAAAATAAATGGCGGTGGAACGGATATAGAGATTCGCTCAGATTACAGTAAAATTTATTTGAGAGCGAAATGAAAAGGCTAATCATTTTTGTAATGACTTCTTTTGTTGGAATCATTACAGCGCAAACAACGATTAACAAAAGCTTTTCTACAACTAAAAATCAAAACATTTCTTTGAAATTCGATTATCCTCAATTGATTAAAATCAGCACTTGGGACAAAGACGAAGTTCAGATTTCAGGAACTGTCAACATCAATGATAATGAAAATAATGACGCTTTTCAAATCAAAGAATCTAAAAACGGAAATTCTCTTGTTATCGAAGGAAACATTTCTGAAATAGACAAACTTCCTCATCAGATAATGGTTCATAAAGGCAATGAGAAATTAACTTTCAAAACCAAAGAAGATTATCAGCAATATTCTAAAGCCAACGGAGTTACTTTCAACACAATTTCCAATGGCGTTGACATCAATATTGAACTGGAAATCAAAATTCCGAAATCTCTCAAAACCCAAATAGAAGCCAAATACGGTTTGGTAGAAGTGAAAAATTTCGTTGGGGAAATCAGCGTTGATGCGACTTATGGCGGAATTGATGCTACAATCGCAGAAAAAAACACAGGGAAACTTTCTGCAGAAACTTATTATGGACAAATCTATTCTAATTTGGATGCTAAATTTGCTGGGAAAGATTCGGATGATTTTCATACCTTGGTCAATGCAACGTTTGGAAACGGACCGCAATACAGTCTGGAATCCAAATATGGAAATATTTATCTGAGGAAATAATGTCTGTAACAATCAATGGAAAAGGGTAATTTAAATAACAAAATGACTGTCATCAATGGCAGTCATTTTTCAGATTTAGAAGGTTTTTATAACGAAGTTTCTGAAATATTTATGAAAGATGAAGATTGGAAAGTCGGGACTTTGGATGGTTTTGATGATATTCTTTATGGCGTTGAAACTGATATTACTTGGAGAAGTTCTGAGAAATCTAGGCAAGATTTAGGTTTTGATTTGACTAAGGAGTTTTATGAAAATAAAATCAGACAAGGCAAACCATTCAATATTGAATTGATTCAGCAGAAATTGGATGATTTGATTAATGGAAAAGGACAAACTTTATTTGAAATTCTGGTTGAAATTATAGAATCGCATCAAAATATCAAGTTGATTTTAGATTAAATTTATTCCTTAAAAATAAAAAATTACTATCAGAAATGGTAGCAATTTTCATTTAGCACAATCTTTGAATGATTTTGAAAAATTCAAGTTTATGAGTGCGGTTAACGTAAAAACGATATTTCTAAAAATACTAAAATGGCTGGGAATCACCATCGCTTCTATTCTATTTCTGATGTTCATTATCCCGATTTTATTTCCTGGACAAGTTTCGAATCAGGTCAAAATATTCGCTAACAAACATTTGGCCGGCAAACTGGAATACAAGAAAACACACCTTACATTTTTCCGCCACTTCCCTTCTCTAACCGTTTCTGTAGACGATTTCTTACTTAAAGGCTCCAAACCATTTGAGCAAGATACGTTGTTATCAGCAAGAGAAGTTTCTGCCGGAATCAACTTGAAAAATCTGATTTTCGATGGCGAAATTAAGATTGATGAGATTTATGTCAACGACGCTGTTGCCAACGTTTTTGTCAATTCTAAAGGTCAGGCGAATTACAACGTTTACGTTTCCAAACCATCTGATAAACCTAAAGATACAACCGGAACCGGCGCATCCATCAAGTTAGATTTAATAAAACTGAAAAACTGGAATATCAAATATAATGACCACGCTGCAAACGTTTTGGTTCAGGCAAAAAATCTAAACTACACCGGAAAAGGTGGCTTAAGTGAAGATATTTTTGATTTAAAAACCGACCTCGAAATTGAGAAAGTAGATTTTGCTCTTAACAGAATTTGGTACGCGCAAAAAAAATATCTGAAAGCTGATTTGATTACAAGAATCAACACCAATGCATTGACATTTGTGTTGAGTAAAAATGAGTTGAGAATCAACGAACTTCCTTTGAAATTCACGGGTTTTGTAAGTATTTTGAAAGATGGTTATAATCTGAACATCAACGCTGCATCTGAGAAAACAACCATTAAAGATATGTTGTCCGTTCTGCCTCCGCAATATTTGAATTGGGTGAAGGACACCAAAATCGAGGGAAACAGTGATTTATTTTTCAGTTTGAAAGGAAGATTCAGTGAACCAAAAAACCAGAAACCAGATTTCAAAGCGAGTTTGAAAGTGGACAAAGGTTCAGTGTCCAACAGCAATGCGCCGGTTCCGATGAACAATCTGAATCTGGATTTGAACGTCGATTTGCCAGCCTTGAACACCGACAAACTCCTACTCGATTTGAGAAATCTAAGTTTTGATTTAGGCAAGAATAATCAGTTCCGGGCAAAAGTCAAAACGCAAGGTCTGGACGAGATGGACATCAACGCCAATATCAAAGGCGGAATTGATTTAGCGACTTTAGATTCAGCGTTAGGATTGAAAGATATTGAATTGAAAGGTTTGATGAACACTGATATTCAGTCGAACGGTATCTTTAATCTCGACAAAAAATTATTCCCCAAAACAAAAGGTTATTTCAATCTGAAAAATGGTTGGCTGAAGACCAATTATTACCCCAATCCAATTCAGAACATCAATATTTTAGCGAATATTAGTAATACCGATGGAACTTTTAAAAGCCTTGGTGTGAAACTCGACCCATTCAAATTTGATTTCGAAGGCAATCCTGTTTTTGTAACCGCAGATTTGCAGGATTTCGAAGATTTATTGTACAAAGTGAGAGCAAAAGGAACGCTGAACGTCGGCAGAATCTACAAAGTTTTCAAGAAAGAAGGTTTGGACGTCAGCGGTCTGATAATGGCGGATTTGTCTCTGAACGGACGCCAAAGTTATGCGACCACCGGACAATATGCGAAACTCGACAACAGAGGAAATTTGATCCTTAAAAACATCAAAGCCACCACAGAATATCTGCCGAAATCATTCTACATCAAAGAAGGAAATTTCGAATTTGAGAATGAGAAAATGTGGTTCAGAAAGTTTTTTGCCAATTACGGAAAATCGGATTTTGCTTTGAATGGTTATCTGTTGAATACCATCAATTATTTCATTGAGAGAAAAGGTACGCTTCACGGGAAATTCCATTTGAAATCCAATTATATTTTGGTGGACGAGTTTATGGCTCTGAAAGAAGGCGACAACAACGACAAATCGCTGGCTGTAGAATATGCGAAAGAAGAAAATCCGAAAAGCAGTGGCGTAGTGATTGTCCCAATCAATCTGGATGTGGCGTTGGAAGCGAATGCCAGAAAAGTAGAATTCAAAGGGCTTGGATTGAATAATCTGGTTGGTTTGGCGTCTGTAAACAAAGGTGAAGTTTATCTTAAAAACACCACGTTCGACATCATCGGAAGCCGAATGGGAATTGATGCCAGATACCAAAACGAATCACCGATTACCGCCAATTATGATGTGGCTTTGAAGGTCGATAACTTTGATGTTCAGAGGGCTTACAAAGAAATTGATATGGTTCGCGAAATGGCAACTGCGGCGAAAGATGTGAAAGGCGTCGTGACGTTGGACTACAAACTGAAAGGTGATTTCGATGCCAATATGAAACCTATTTTCCCCTCTTTGGAAGGAGGCGGCAATGTGAACCTGAAAGATGTCGAAGTCAAAAACCTGAAAATGCTGTCCGCAGTGGGTAGCAACATTGGTTCTGAGGCGTTTAACAATCCAGATATGAAAGGCGTTGACATCAAAACGAGTATCAATAACAACCTGATTCACGTAGAGCCGTTTACCTTCAAAGTGTCAGTTCTGCGACCTACGATTAGTGGGACTACAAGTTTCAATGGACTGCTGGATTTCCGTGTGAGAGTTGGTTTGCCACCGGGCGGATGGATTGGTTTTCCTGTCGTGGTAACGGGAACGCACGAGAAACCGAAAATCAAAATCTTCAGCAAAACCGGACAAGGCATTTTGGAAGCGTTATATAACACCAAATCCAACAAAGTCATCCGCGAAGAAAAACGCGCCGAGAAAAAATCCCGCGCCCAACAACGAAAAGAAAAACGCACTCAGGAAAAGAAAGCCGAGAATGCTGAGAAGCAGGTTGATAAAGATTTGAAGAAGAAGTAAAATGAAAGCTCCAAATGATTTGGAGCTTTCTTCGTTTTTGGATTGCTGGTGCGAGCGTCTTAGTACCTAAAAGCAAAATATTTTGCTTTTAAAGAGCATATTATATTACTAAACTCCAATCCCAAAACATATAATGCCCATCCCTTTCCTCAACTTTATATCTTTTTTTGCATTTCTTACATTCTACTTTGTAATAATCAATCCATTTATTTTCTATGTGAATAATATCTATTATATCAATATTTCCTTTTTCTAATTCTTTATTTGGATTGAAACATTCGTACTGTAGCTCTCTTTTTACAATATCATTTGTCAAAAAATATTTTTCAACATACAAACCACAATAACAAACTTTCTCGTTCTTGTGAAAATTAATTGTTTTAATTGCAAAGTCGACAAACCTCTGATTTGAAGCAAACATTCCACCTAAATTTAGATTTTTTGTTCTTTCAACAATTAGAGGTAAAAATTCTATTAAAGGTTTTATTTTTCTATGATTTTGGCCAGAGTCAATAATTTCACAAGCTGATTTCCAAACTTTATCTTCATCCCGGGAAATAATATATTCATAGATTTCTTCTGTTGTCATTAAACTGTTTTTATTTCAAGTTTACAAATAATATTTATATAGTCATTGCTGAAATTATTGAAATTAAATTTAAAGATTTATAACTATTAACAACTTGACTTTAAATCATAAAAATAGCATTAATTCCAACAACATCCCACAAAAAACCACCCTTACCTGATTCCGAACCAGGTAAAGGGTGGTTCGGAACCAGGGGTAACCCCCTCCCGACCCCCCCCCCTACAGATTATTTATTTTCTAAGAATGATGAGTATTGATAAGCATTGCAGAGATTTTTCTTGAAATTTCTAATTAGAAAAATACAATTAATCAGAAAATGAATTATTTGTTAACAAAACTTTTTGGTAATTCAGGAAAAGCTTTATTTTTAGGCAAAACAAAAATAATGTCATATTACCCGTTAACAAGCATACCAGATTACTACTCCATAGACGCTCTCTTGACCGAAGAACACAAGCTCATCCGCGATTCTGTACGGAATTGGGTAGAGAGTTTTGTGATGCCTCAGATTGATGAAGCGGCGCAAAATCATACCGATATTCCGGGATTGATGAAGGAATTGGGTAATATCGGCGCCTTGGGACCATACATTCCCGAAGAATATGGCGGTCCGGGATTGGATCAGATTTCTTACGGATTGATAATGCAGGAATTGGAAAGAGGAGATTCGGCGGTGCGTTCGGCGGCTTCTGTACAATCTTCTTTGGTGATGTTTCCGATTTTCGAATACGGTTCTGAGGAGCAAAAAAGAAAATACCTACCGAAGCTGGCTTCTGGTGATATGATTGGATGCTTCGGTTTGACAGAGCCTAACCACGGTTCCGACCCTTCTTCTATGGAATCCAAATTCACAGACCAGGGCGACCATTATCTTTTGAATGGTGCCAAAATGTGGATTACAAATTCTCCCGTTGCCGACATCGCTGTCGTTTGGGCAAAAGGTGAAGACGGAAAAGTACGCGGGATGATTCTGGAACGCGGAATGGAAGGTTTCACAACACCAACAACACACAATAAATGGAGTCTTAGAGCTTCCAAAACAGGAGAGCTGGTTTTCAATAATGTAAAAGTTCCGAAAGAAAATCTATTACCCAATGTTGAAGGTTTGAAAGGACCTTTATCTTGTCTTAACTCAGCGAGATACGGGATTTCGTGGGGCGTGATTGGTGCAGCGATGGATTGCTTTTGCACGGCTGTTCAATATTCCAAAGAGAGAAAACAGTTTGGAAAACCGATTGGCGGATTCCAGCTTCAGCAAAAGAAATTAGCAGAGTTTCTGACTGAGATTACCAAAGCGCAATTGCTTTGTCTTCAATTAGGAAATCTTAAAAATGCACATAAAGCTTCGCCAGCGCAAATCTCAATGGCAAAGAGAAATAATGTAAAAATGGCCATCGATATCGCCAGGGAATCCCGTCAGATGCTTGGCGGAATGGGCATAATGGGAGAATTTCCGATGATGCGTCACGCTGCCAACTTAGAGTCTGTAATCACTTACGAAGGAACTCACGACATCCATTTGTTGATTACAGGAATGGATATTACAGGCATCAATGCCTTTGGATAAGACCAAATCAATCTTATATATTTTTAACAAAAACCTGCGGAATATTTTTGCAGGTTTTTTCGTTCCAATAATAAATAAACCTCCCGTGAAAAAATATTTCGCCATTCTATTCTTCGTTTCCAGCACAGTTTTTGGACAAAATTTTCAAACTAAACTTTCCAACGCTGCCATTAACCTGACTAAAGATAAAGTGGTTTATGACCCAACTTATTTTAATCTGAAATATCCGAATGGCGATGTTCCGGATGGTAAAGGCGTTTGTACAGATGTTGTCATCCGGGCTTACAGAGCATTGGGAATCGATTTGCAGAAGGAAGTTCACGAAGATATGGCAAAGAATTTCTCCAAATATCCAAATAAATGGGGACTGAAAAGACCGGATACCAATATCGACCACAGGCGTGTTCCAAATCTGATGGTATTCTTTTCAAGGTTTGGCAAGGTAAAACCGATTACTAATGATGCTAAAGATTATGTTCCGGGAGATATTGTCACTTGGGATTTACCTAAAAATCTGACACATATTGGGATTGTGGTTAATCAAAAATCCCCTGATGGTAAACGTTATCTGATTTCTCATAATATTGGCGCAGGACAGGTTTTGCAGGACTGTATTTTCAGTTGGACGATTACGGGACATTATATTTATCAATGATAATTGATGGATGATCAATGATAATTAAAAAACTTTTGTGACTTTTGTGGTTTAAAATATTATGATTAGATTTTTTCAAATAATACTGTTGAGTTTTTGCTTTGTATCTCAAGCTCAGAACTTAAAAATCATTCAAAAACCGATTGATTATTCTAAGGAAAAAATGAAACTGAGTCTTGATTATATGAAAGAACATCATAATCTCATTCAGAAAACCCCGAATATCACGCCTAAAATTGTTGTTTTACATTACACCGCTGGCGGAACGATTGATTCGAATTTCCGATATTTCAATAATTTATATCTGGAAAATCAGCGCGCAACGCTCAAAAAACAAAGTACGCTGAATGTTTCCGCTCATTTTTTGGTGGATAGAGACGGTACGGTTTATCAATTGGTTGACCCAGAACTTTTTGCCAGACATACGATTGGCCTTAACTATTGTGCCATTGGTGTCGAAAATATCGGAAGCAAATCTCAACCTTTGACCGACAAACAAGTGGAAGCCAATGCAGAATTGGTCAGATATCTCACCCAAAAATATCCGATTGAATATGTCATCGGACATTCGGAATATGGTGTTTTCAGAAACTCTAAACTTTGGAAAGAATCTGACCCGAAATATTTTACAGGCAAAGAAGATCCGGGTGCTGAGTTTATGAAAAAAGTGCGAGGAAAACTGACGGATTTGAAGTTGAAAAGTCAACCTTAATTATTAAAATTTTCATAGAAATACCTTACATAATTTTGTCATTCCGAAGGAATCTAGACTGTCTAGATTCCTTCGGAATGACAAAAAATATGTTTAATTATTACAACATTTACCAACTCACCTTTTCCTTTTCTTCAAACGGAATATCCGGATTCAAAATTTCAAGAATCAAATTTCTGATAGAATCTTCGACTTCCGAATCTTCGATATCAATGAAATTCAGTTTTTGCGGTCCATTGTTGACTTCTGCAAAAGACCAGATAGCTGTTTCTACATTTTCTGGTTTGATATCGAGAGAATTAGTAATACAATATTTATAAATCGAAAGCTGTAAAGCCTGCTTGTAATCATCTCGGAAAAATAATTCGGGCAATTTTTCTTCTTTATTTTTACCAAGATTAATGTTTAGATTTTTCGGTTTTGCTGTTTTATAATCAATCACTCTTGTAATTCCGTTCAGTTTGTCTATTCTATCAATGAAACCGTAGAAACTAATTTTGTCGGTGCGGTTTTCGTCCAGATAAAAATCGCAGTTGATTTCTTTTTCTAAATCCAAAATTTCCAAAGCAGAACCATTTTTAACCAATTCCAAATCATATTCCACAATATTACGCACTACCCTTTTGGCGATTTCTTTGTGAATGTAATTCATTCCACGTTCATAGAATTCGGGTTGATGTTTCAGTTTTTCAATAGCAAAATCGATAGCTGAATCTGTTTGTTGAAGTAAGTTTTCTAAATCATTAACCGTCAGAATTTTATCCTTAATCGTTTTGTACAAATGTTCCGTTGCATAATGAACTAAATTCCCGTAATTTCTTTGAGAAAGTTCTTCCTCAATTTCGTTGGTTTCTCTGGTTTTAAGAAGCTGATTCAAATAAAAATCAATCGGGTTGTAAAGATAACTCACCAAATGTGATGCAGAAACTCGGTTTTTCCATTCGTTCAAAAGCCGCATCACTTCATCATTTTTTTCGATTTTCATCAGTTCCTGAGTAATCGGTTCTGAGGAATTTTCAATGATAATATGTTCGATTTTGTGTGCACTTTCCATTTCCAATTGGGTGATGAAACGGCTTTTCTCGCCCGTATTCACGCCGGAACTCAAAGCGTTATAAAGCAAATGAACATTCTCAGAATTCTGAATCAATCGGTAAAAGTGATACGCATAAATACTGTCATTTTCAAGGAAAGTATTCAAACCAAAATTCTTGCGGACATCGAATGGAATGTAGGTGTTTTGGGTATTTCCCAAAGGTAATTTTCCTTCGTTAACGGATAACAGAATAATATTTTTAAAGTTCAAAAGTCGCGTTTCCAATAATCCCATAATCTGGAATCCAGCCAGCGGTTCTCCCACAAAATCAATGCTTTCGGAATTAACCAATTGGTTGATGAGCACTTCGAGAGTTTCTATTTTAACATCAATTTTATAAGGTAATAATTGATTTTTGATGACTTTGAAAACATTCTCAAACAAGGCAATGTTCTCGTACTGAATATCATCCAGGTCTTTGAATTTCAATTCATAACAGAATTTAATCAGCAAATCTAAAAATGTCTGAGCGCTTTCAGGCTTTTGTAAAAGCTGGAAATAACTCAGATTTCCGAGCAGTTCCTGTAACAAAGTTTTTGAAATATAAACGATATTTCTTTCTTCGATTGAGAAGATGAAATTTCGAATGATTTCGGAATCTTTTTCATCGTTTGGGAGTTCTTCCAAAATTGGTAAAACATCGGCGTAATAATAGCTGGATGATTTTTTTTCCTGCTGTTTCTGAAGATAGAATAACTTTTTAATCGCGTTGCTGAAAGACAAATTTTTCAACGGAAATCCCATTGTGATGTTCACACTTTGAACAGAATTCATGCTGTCTAAAACGGCTGGCAAAAGATTTTCATCTAATAAAACCAAAGCTGTTTCTGATAATTCCTCTTTCGGGATTTTTTTTAGGATTTCGGGTAAGAATTTGGCTTGAATAATGTTTCCGGAAACTTCGTAAGTTTTAATGTTTTTGGGTTGCGAAAATTGGTTTTCTACCCAAGTGAAACTTCGGCTGTCATTATATTCTTTCCATTTTAGCGTTTCGCGCAGGAACTTTCCGGATTCCTGTCTTTCGTCATCGATGTAATATTGGTCGGCTTGGAAATAGGTTTTCGCCTTGTTCCATTGCAAAAGCTGTCTTACCAATTGCTCTTCAACTCTGGACAACGCATTGAAACCGCAAAAAACAAATTGACGATTGGTTTCTTTGGCAAAATTTCCAATTTTTGAAAATGCTTCCTGATAAATCATTCCGGAAGTGGCTAGATTTTCTTTTCGCAATTCTGATTTAAGAAGTGGCAAAAACTCGTTCATTTTCCGCCAGAAATTTAGGTTGCGTTTTCTTGGATTATCTTCTTCGCCTAAATCTTCGCCCCAGTTTTTGATGCGTTCTTCATCCAACATCCAAAGCAGGATTTTTTGGTCGTTGTCTGAGAATTTCATCATATCGTCCCAATCTTTAAGCAAAGTCGGGAACCATTTTAAAAATCCGGAAAATTCTTCGGAAGAATCTACTTGATTGTAAATTCTGAAGGAGAAAAGCCAAAGTGCTATTCCTTTTATTTCTACATTGTCTGACAATTCTGAAATCAATTCATCGATGGTGACAAAGTTGGGCAGAAGTCCTTGATATTGCTTTTCCTGCAAGATTCTTTTGATGAAGACCATCGGTCTTTTTCCAGGCAAAACAATGTCTAGCTCGGAAATATCCTGATGATTTTCTAATAATTCTGAAATTATATTTTGAAGAAACTGCATATAAAATGGCCTTTTGAAGTTAAGGCTCAATTTAATTAATTTTCATTGACTTTGGAAATATATTTAAAGCAGAGTATCTATTTTTTTGTAAAAAATTATTTAATTACAAGATTATTTTTGAGATGAATAAAAGCTTCTTCGTTCTCATCGCTGTCTTCGTCTGCTCCTTGTTGCATGAACGCAAATACTTTCCCATTTTTAGAAAAAACATAAATGATTCCGCTGTGATCCAAACCTAATAATTTCATTTTATATTCAGAAGAAAGAGCGTCCAAATTTTGAAATTTGGTCTTTATAATTTTTCCAAATTTCACATCAGCTTTTTTAAGTGTAAAACTTGATTTGAGTTGTTCAATATTCAATTTTATCCACTTTTCCAAATCGTAATCACTTTCCAAAAGAGAAATAGTTACCACTCCACTAGCATTAAATCCGCTTTTTTCAACAGCAAAGTATTTTCCAGTTCCAAAATCTTCTTGATCTGTAATTTTCCAACCTATAGGATAATCAATTTCAATATCTTTACTAATATAATTTTTTTCCTTAGTCTCTTTCGAACAGGAACAACAGATTGCTATTATTAAAAATGAAATAAAAAGTCTCACTTGTATTTTTTTAGATCAAGGTAATAGAAAAATTTACTCTACAACCACTTTTTTCTCAAGAAAAGTATTGGTTCCGGCAGCGTCTTTTCCTGTCCAGAATTTGAAGGTATATTTTCCTGTTTTTGTGGGTTTGAAGTTGATTCTGCTACCGTCTACATAAGTTCCCTCTCCACAAACGTCATTGGTTTTGTAAGCAAAATTGGCGATTGTGCGAACAGAATCGTTGGTATAATTATAGTCGTAACTGTAGATGCCTTCGCAAGTTTTCTTGAATGTTGAATAGGTTAAAATCTCTTGAGTAACGCCCAGAGACATTGTGTCCATCGGGATTTTTACGCTGTCTGTTTTGGTTGCAAAAACGGATTCGATTTGGCTGTAATCATCATTGTCTTTACAAGACACTGCGAATGCTGAAAATGCCGCTAAAACTGATAAAATAAATACGTTCTTCATAATCGTTTCTTTTATTTAGTTATGGAAATTGCCTTTTGAAAGGTAAACTACTTTTTTTGTATCGAAAAATTCGCCTTCAAAGTAATTTTTCAAGCTGAAAATTTCGCATTTCAATCCAGCTAATTCTTCTGCCAGTTCACCGCCTTTTAGATAAAGAACGCCGTTGTGTTTCGGATTGAATTGTTCTTTCTCGAATTTTCCTCGAAGCCAAGTCAGGAAAACCGGCATCTGAGTCACGGCTCTGCTAACTACGAAATGAAATTTTTCCTTCAACTGCTCCGCTCTCATATGATGAGCTGTAACATTTTTCAGGCCAAGGCTTTCGGCAACGCCTTTTACCACTGTGATTTTCTTTCCGATGCTATCGACCAAAGTGAATTGTGCATTTGGGAACAAAATGGCTAACGGAATTCCTGGAAAACCGCCGCCGGTTCCGATGTCGAGAACCTTGGTGTTATCTGCAAACTCCATCACTTTTGCGATTCCCAGAGAATGGAGAATGTGCTTCTCATAGAGACTGTCTGTGTCTTTTCTGGAGATCACATTGATCTTCTCATTCCAATCTTTGTACAAAACTTCTAGTTCTGCAAATTGATTTTTCTGTTCGCTGGTAATATTGGGGAAATATTGTAAAATTAATTCTAAAGACATAAGGCGAAATTATGAAAAGATTTGTTAATATATCAATAAAAAACCATCAAAAATTAATCTGATGGTTTCCTAAATTTCAAAAGTTTTACGTGCTTATTTTAAAACTTTTTTTGTCATCGTTGTATTTCTAGAATTCACTTTTATAATGTACATTCCTTCTGCAAGGTTTGTTTTGCTGATCAATACTTCTTTTTTCGCATTCTTTGTGCTGTATAATAATCTTCCAACAGAATCGTATAAACTCACTTCATCCAGATTATCTTCCGATTTCACTACGAAATTCTGAGTGTCTTTTGAAATGATAATTCCTTTTTTGGAAACGTTGTCTGTGGAAAGTGTTTCCAAAGATTTGTAAATCACTTCGAATCTGTCTTCATACTGTCCGGAGTTGGTATTAAAAACGTATCCGCTTTCGGAAATGTTGATTACTTTGTTCTGATATTTATCTTTCAAATAAACCGATTGATTAGAATTGAAGATCCCGTCTTTTTCTCTTAATGTAATGGTGTAATTTCCTGCAACAGACGCTTTGAAACCTAATTTCGCCACATCTTCTGTACTGAAGTTTTCATCTTTTGCCTGGATTGCCAGTTTGTGATTATCTAAAACGCTCCAGAAAGAATCGTTTCCGATGGCTAAAAGATCTGCATCATAATCGCTGTCATAATCGTTGGTTGCGTTGGCAATGTAACCAATCAAGATCTCATTGTTGATATCTGAAGGTGATTTGAACTCTAACCAAAATCTGTTTTTCTCAGCAGTTGATTTATTATAATAATTAGCAATGTCAGAGTTTCTCATCGAATTGGTGAATACCAATGGTTGGTTTTTTCCAGCAGGTTTTGCCTGAACGATAAATCCTTGACCAACAGAAATGTTTCCATTTGGTTTGCCATTATTCGTGCCGTAATAGGTTGCTGATGTTCCTCCAACTACCGTTGCAATAGCATAGTTGTTACCATTGTAAGTACTGCTTTGCTGAGATAAAATTCTTCCATCATTATTGGTCCAGAAATATCCTACGCCATAGATTTTTGAACTGTTTTTAGCAAAAAACGCATCGAAGCTGATATTGGAAGGATAAGGATTTCCAACCATATTGTAACCGTGTTCTACATTGGTCCATTTTAAGTTGTAAGTTGCGACGTCGCCATTTTGAGGAGTTCCTACAAACTCGAATTTAGACACTGGAGATGTTACCGTTACAGTTTCCGGGAAGCTGTTTTTTCCTCTGATAGCATATCCTCTTGCCGGTTGGAATACTGATGTAGCATTCAAAGTAATATCATTAGCGATACTTGTTACGAAATAATCATTGGCTTCATTATAAACATAAAATCTATTCCAGGGCGTACCAGTTCCTGTTGTTGAAGCTTGATTGTAACCTTCTGAAAACTGATAAAGATTTTGATTAAGAACTGGTGTAGACCAATAGTTATATCCCATTTTAGGAATAATCGCTGATTTTTTAACCGTTGCATTTCCTGTATTGATAGCATTTCCAGTTTGCAACAGATTACCGTCGTGCTCAATAGCGAATGAGTTAGGAGCAGTATTGTTGTTTGCAATCTGACCATTCACAGAGATAAAACCTCCAGTATTAATAGTCAATGTTCCTCCTGTATTGATTGTTAAATTATTACTTACGAAATTACCATTAACTGAAGTGTTATAATTTGCTTCGATGATGGCATTTTTTGTTGCATTAGGTAGTCCATTACTCCACTGCGGATTGCTTGCATTCTGCCAAATGGTTTCATTAACAGAATAAACTTTGTTGTAGAAAAGACCTTCAATTTTTGGACCTAAATCTCCTGTTCTATAATTGATGATGTACTGAGAAGCATTATTATAAAGATAAAGTCTTATGTAAATTTTTTCTTTAGGTTCAGCTTTAGCATTTGTATCAAAATTAATAGTTTGAGTTTCAAAAGACGCTGAATAATTACCAGTTGCCAATGTTATAACATCGCTTGAAAAATCTGCTTTTTTAGAATATCTAACCTGATAATTTCCAGGATTATAACCTCTTCCTGTAAAACTGAATTTTTTCAATTCCAAAGTTTTCTCAGCACTCAAATTATCAACGACAAATTCAATGTATTTTGAAGTATTGATTGTAGAGTTACTGATGTTCCCGAAGATGTAAACTGGCGTATTTTCATTACCTGTTGTTCTTGTAACACCTCCTGCAATTGTCATCAGAGTAGGATTAATGAAAGTTTGTGAAGATGTAGAGTTGTAATCACTTTTATCCCATCTGATCAATGTAGAGACTGAATTTTCAATGACGTTGATATTGACCGTTGCAACATTGGATTCTCCAAAATTATTAATGATTTTGTAAGTGAAAGAATCGGTTCCTTTGTAGCCTTTCGTAGGCAAATAATTGATTGTTTTATCTGCATTAAGAGTCGTAGTTCCGTGAGATGGCTGCGAATAAACAATTGAATTTACAGTATTGCTGTAATCATCATTGGCTAAAACATTAATATTACTATCGTCATTGATATAAGTATTCACATCATCATTAGTTGCAATCGGCTTTGTAGAACTGGATGTAACAGTACCTCTGAAAACCGGTCCTACATTATTTCCGTTTTGAAATAATATCTGAAGGGTTTGATTGGTATTATAAAAATATACTCTAACGTAAACAATTTGTCCATCAGTAGCCAAAGGACTTAGGAAGCCTTTCAGAGAAAAATTGGACATAGGCGAATTAATCACTGTTGGCTGAAGGATGGTAACAGGATTTGAAAAATCTGATTTAATAGAATAATCAACCTTCAATGTTCCAGAGCCATAAGCACCGCAAGAAAAATTGAATTCTGATAAGTTAAGCTTATATCCATTTTTCGGACTGATTGTAAACTGAATATACTTATTCAAATCCAAATTTACCTGTTGTGGATTTGGCCAGTTACCAGATTGAAAAATGTTGTTATTTGTGTTATTGTACCAAAAACCTCCTTGAACATTATTTGTAACTCCTACAGCTTTCAGCTCGGTTACTGTAATATTGTTGGTACTGTAATTGCTAGCAGATAGATCTGAATTGTTCCATCTGGCCAAGTCTGTCTGTGCAAGAAATAAATTGGCAATAAAGATTGCGAAAAATAAAAAATAGTTTTTTTTCATTGTCTATGATTTATAAAAATTTGAGCGTGCAAAAATAATTTACATTTTTTTCATCCATATTATCATACGGTAATAAATTAGCTCCTTGAAATTTTGATTGATTTTTAGGAAATTTATCCCCAAGTACGGATAGTTTGTGTTAAAGCAGAATTCTTCTGCAATTATATTTTTACCAATCCGGATGCAATATTATTAATAATACTGCAACAAGTACAAATTTTCAGGCGACAAACCCTGTGTTTAAAGCAAAAACTATCCCTCGGGATAGTCTTTGTATGGGTGATGTAGTAGGTGTTTTTACGGTGTTGTAAGGGTAATGTAGTAGATGAAATATCAACTCATTTTGAATTTTTGGAAGAAATCCTTCCTATCTTTTATGTTTAAAACATTGTAAATATTCTTAGTATGATACTTAACCGTATTTTCACTGATGAAAAGTTTTTCCGCAATTTCTTTGTTAGACAATCCTTGAGATAAAAGTTCAATCAGTTCTTTTTGACGATCTGTCAATTGATCAAAATTTGGGAATAATTCTTCCTGTGTAGTCACAAATTTTTCATCAGAAGGGTTTTGTGAATAAGAATACAGTTCTTCCTTCATCTGTAAAATCTCTTCTTTCAATTTCACTTTATCCTTTTTTATCCTTTTATTCTTTTTATAGAAATATGCAGCGCTTAAAAAAAGAAGTAAAATCAACATCACTAAGATAACACTTCCTTTCCAAATTTCAGACTTTTCTTTGACAATTTGTTCTTTTTCAACATAAGCCTTATCGACGAGATGCATCTCAGAGATTTTAACGTCCTGATTTTCTAATCTTCTCAGAGAATCAAGTTCCGAACCAATCAGATAAGCTTTTCCGAAAAGATTGTTATCCTTATAGATTCTTTCCATTTCAGATGCTGCAAGGATTTTATATTTCAAGATATTACAACTGTCGCATACGCGGAAATTTTCTTCATATATTTTTTCTGCTTCTGGGATATTTTTTCTTTTCCCGTACAGATTCATGATTTTCGTGTAGACAATGGGAAGATTGCACGGGCTCGCCGCTTTCATAATTTCGAGAGCCTGATAGTATTTTTTTTCAGCTTCGGCATAGTTATGATCTACGAGGAGCAGATAACCTTGTTGCATAAGAATATATGCGTTATCTTCAGGAAATGGATTGATGTAATCTTCTTCCTCTATTTTCTTCATCACTCTGGCTGACTTTTTATAGTCATTATTGTCGAAATAAACGAAGGCATATTCGTAATCCAGCTTCATTCTGAGCATATTCTCTTTAGGCAATTCTTTCGCAATAGCTTTTGTTTTATCCAGATAATCGATGCACATCATATAATCGTTTGCACTTCGATATGTAGTTGCCATTAAAAATAGAACGTTTGCCCTTTCCTCTTTTGAAAGGTTATCTGTAAGTAAAATGTCTGAAAGTTTTCTTTGTGAAATATTGTGCTTACCAGCTCTATTATATTGAATAATTTCCTCTTCAAGGGATTGAAGATTAAGGCCTTTTGCATTGAATAAAACAATTATGAGAAAAAAGAAAGTAGAAAGAAACTTAATCAATTTAAAATTCATCAATATGTGTAATTAATCCTAAACCAGATGTATAAAATAAATAAAAAGATTGAATATTTCTGCAAAAATAATTAATTATATTTATAAGTAATCAACAAGTAATTAATTTTTGTAATAAAGTGATATTTATTATCATTAAAATATCTATTATTCACACAGTATTTAATTAAAATCCATTGGGATGATATCTTTTTCAGAACTTAAAATTTCATCAAACACTTTTCGAGGTATTGATTTAAAAAATTATATTTGTCATTAATCTAATTTAGAATATAGTTTATGAATAAAATTTCGGATAGACTGAACAGACTGAGTTATTCTCAGACTTTCGTGATGAGTAATAAGGCGCGCGATATGAAGGCGGCAGGAATTGACGTAATTAGTTTAACATTGGGAGAACCGGATTTTGACGTTCCTCAGAAAATTAAACAAGCAGCTTTTGATGCTATTAATGAAAATTACAGCCACTACTCGCCTGTCCCGGGATTTTTGGAATTAAGACAAGCTATTTCTGAAAAACTTAAACGAGATAACAAATTAGATTATAAACCTACACAGATTTGCGTTTCCAATGGCGCAAAACAATCGATTATCAATGTTTTATCTGCTATTGTAAATGACGGAGACGAAGTTATTTTACCTGCTCCATATTGGGTTAGTTACGACGAGATGGTAAAATTGGTTGGCGGAACTTCTGTTTTCATAGAAACTTCTATCGATACGGAATTCAAATTTACAGCTGAGCAATTGGAAAAAGCAATCACGCCAAAAACAAAAGCTCTTCTTTATAGTTCGCCTTGTAATCCTTCCGGAAGTTATTATTATAAAGAAGAATTGGAAGCCATTGCTAATGTTGTAGCGAAATATCCTCACGTTACCATCATTTCTGACGAAATTTATGAGTTTATCAATTATGATGGCGAACACATTTCGATCGCAAGTTTCCCTCAGGTTTATGAGCAAACCGCAGTAATCAACGGAATGAGTAAAGCATTTGCGATGACAGGTTGGAGAATTGGCTATTCTGCTTGCCCGGAATGGCTGGCAAGCGCTTGTGACAAAGTTCAGGGACAAATGACAAGCGGTGCTAATACAGTGGCTCAAAGAGCTTCTATTACTGCATTGCAGATGGATCCGTCGGAACTTCAATATATGATTTCGGAGTTCCATAAAAGACGTGATTTGGTTTTTGATCTGATGAAAGACATCAAAGGTTTCAAGTGTAATCTTCCAAAAAGTGCTTTCTACTTCTTCCCGGATATTTCTTATTTCATCGGAAAAAATCTTAATGGATCTGAAATCAAAGATGCAGATGATTTCGCAATGTTCTTATTGGAAAATGCGCACGTTGGCTGCGTTGGAGGTGTAAGTTTCGGAAGTCCGGAATGTATCCGTTTTTCTTACGCCGCTTCAGAAGCTGATTTAAGAGAAGCTATGAAAAGAATTAAAGATTGTGTTGAGCAATTTTAGTATTTTTAGTCTGAGGCTCTCGAAGACAAATAAATAATTTCAAACATCACTTTCGAGTGGTGTTTTTTTATTTCAAAATTATTCATTTCCTGATTCGCTCATTCAAAAGTTAATTGTTTTTTTAAAATTTGATAGAAAAATTGTAAATCAAAAGACTATTTTATATAAACTACAGGTGTTTTAATCTTAAAATTCAATACTAACACTGTTAGTTTTGACTCTTTCAATTCAATAGATTTTATAAATCGAAAATAAATTTATCATTCACAAAATCTTTGTAGTTTCGCACTGTCAAATTTTAACAACAATTTAAACTTTAATATTATGTCATTAGTAGGTAAATTATTCCCAAATGTTGCGATTGATGCAATGAGCGAAATGGGTGACGATCTTAAGATCAATGTTTTTGAAGAAGCTTTAAACAATCAGCAAAAAGTTATTTTGTTTTGGTATCCAAAAGATTTCACTTTTGTTTGCCCTACAGAATTACACGCATTTCAGGAAGCTTTGCCAGAATTTCAAAAAAGAAATACAGTTGTAATTGGTGCATCTTGTGACACAAACGAAGTTCATTTCGCTTGGTTAAACACACCAAAAGACAACGGCGGAATCGAAGGTGTAACTTATCCGATCCTTGCAGATACGCACAGACAATTAGCTAATATCTTAGGAATTGTAGATCAGGATTTGGATTACGATGAAGAAGGAAACGAGGTTTACACAGGTTCTAACGTGACTTACAGAGCCACTTATTTGATTGACGAAACTGGAAAAGTGTTCCACGAGTCAGTAAACGATATGCCTCTTGGAAGAAACGTGAAAGAATATCTTCGTTTGATCGATGCTTATGCGCACGTTCAGAAACACGGCGAAGTTTGTCCTGCAAACTGGGAAGAAGGTAAAGAAGCAATGAACGCTAACAGAACTGGCGTTGCAGAATACTTCAGCAAAAACTAATATAACAATATAAAAGTGTAACTGTCTAACAATGAACTGAATAATTAATAAATTGTTAAACTGCTACATTGCTAAATTTTAAAATTATGTACATAGAACTTACAGAAGATAACTTGCAACAAATTGTAAGTGAGAATGATAAGGTGATGGTTCAGTATGGTGCAACATGGTGTGGAAACTGCAGAATTATGAAGCCAAAATTCAAAAAACTGGCTTCAGAAAATGATGAGATTCCGTTCTATTATGTAGATGCAGAGAAATTGCCGGAAAGCAGAAAGTTGGCTACGGTTGACAATTTACCAACGTTTGCAGTTTTTGAAGGTGGAACTTTGAAAAGCCAGGTTCAAACTAACAAAGCGGATAGTTTGACTGCTTTATTTTCAGAAATTAAGAATTAGAAATTATTTTTAAATTTAAAATAATGAAACTACCCATCATAAGACAGTTTTACCAGAACCAAACTCCGGAAAACCTGGAAGCGACTTTGGAAGTTTTGGAAAGCTTTTCAGAATTCCGAAATGTTTCTGAAGAAGATTTGAACGTTGCAGGAGAACTGATAACCAACATTTGCGGAGCTTTGGAAGTTCACGCCAATGTCAATAACGGAATGAGCGAAAAAGATGCGCTCAACTCATTTGCTCAAAAAGTAATGGGTTCCATTGACAAATAAAAGTTAACTTTTATATAACAAAAAGGCTTTAGAAATTCTAAAGCCTTTTTTTAATTTTTCAAAATCATCAAACTTCTTTTATGATTTTCAAAACCATAATGCTCATACAATTTTCTAGCTTTTTCATTATGATTTTCAATTTCTAATAAAACTACTTTGAAGTTATTTTTGACAGAATAATCTTTCACAAACGCCAAAGCCTTTTTTCCAAGAGATTTTCCTTGAAACTCCAGCTTCACAAACAACTCATCCAAAAACAAAATTTCACCGCCAAATTCAAAACTGAAAAATTTTGCTAAAATTATATACCCAGCAATTTCCCCTTCGAAAATGATTTTGAAACAATTGCCATAATTCTCATTATTGATAAATTTCCCCAAATTATCTTTCGTTTTTTGTTCATCAAAAGTATAAAAATCAATCGCATAAAAATCCTTCATCATTTGTGATAACTCAGGAATATCGGAGATTTCGGCTTTTAAAATTTCGTAATTCATTTTTTCTTTTTGTTTTCTCTCCAGAGCCAGGGTGCAGTCGGAGCATTATCTTGCCAAAGTCCTACTCTATTTTTTCGGGCTTCGGTTTCCAGTTCTGCGTAGTCAGAATCTTTGGAATATTTTTTATAATGCCACGCCATTCCCAGCTTTAGCATTTGCTTATTGACGTTTTGATTTTTATCATTGATGACAACTGCAATCAACCGTTTATATCGGTCATATTTCTCAGCTTGAACAGTTACCATTCTTCCAAAACAAAGATTAGATAAAACAATTTTGGCTTGATTCCCAAAAGGCTGAGTTCCTCTTTTCTCCGGCGAATCAATATGCGCCAAACGAATTTTTATTGGATTTTTCTTGTGCAGAATTTCCATTGTGTCGCCATCAGAAATCCCGATAACCTTCGCAGAAAATGTTTTATGACTGAGGTTTTCCTTTAATTGACTTTGGCCAAAATTGAAAATTGAAACTAAAATTAAAACTAAAAACCTATTCAAAATAATTAAATCTCAAACTTCTTTTTAGCCAATTCTTTTCTCACTCTGCTCAAACTTTCTGGTGTGATTCCAAGATAAGAAGCGACCATCCATTGTGGCGCGCGAAGCATCAGATTTGGATATTTTTTCAGAAAATCCATATAACGTTCTTCCGCCGTTGTGCTAATCAAAGCGTTCACTCTGTTCTGAAGATTTTTGATGTGATTGAACATCAATCGCTGGTTTTTCTCAGCAACATCTGGAAAGATTTTAGACAGACTTTCAAAGAAACCTTCTTTGGTCACAATAATGGTACTATCTTCAATGGCTTCGATATAAAATCTGGATTTTTCATTCAATAACTGACTTGTAGTATCAGAAATAATCCAGTTTTCCGGCGCAAATTGTATCACGTGTTCTTTCCCAGCTTTGTCGATAGAATACATTCTCAGTAAGCCTTTTTCCACAAAAAAAGTACAGTCAGAAATCTCTCCTTCTCTTAGGATGATTTCGTTTTTTTTGACTTCTTTTATTTCATAATGCGAGGTGCAAAAGTCCAAATTGTCGATTGGCACACCCAAGATTTTGGAAAGATGATTGCGGAAATTCTGATATTCCATTTGTGTTGATTTTTAATGAGAAATAGTTTTAATTAAATCTGATCCAAATCTATACTTTGGTGCGAAGCGTTGTAAGTCGCTTTTCCGTTTTCCAAAGCGATGAGTTGCGGACTTTGATGCGTGACATCAAAACGGCTTTCGATTTCATTAGAAATATCGCGATGAGCAATCAAATCCAAGAAATAGTAAGATTGTTTTTTGTCAGAATTCTCCATCTGTCTTTCAAAAGATTTCAAAACAGTTTTGCTGATGAAACAACGTGTAGAATGCTTAAAAATCAACACTTTTTGCTGAAATGATTTTTCTACAGCAAGGTCTAGGTCTTTTTGAGTTTCAATCTTTTTCCAAAGACTTTTACTTTCGTCCTGCTCTTCTTTCTTCCCGAATATTTGATTTAAAAATCCCATCGAAATAATTTAAAGTAAATGTAATATTTTTCCGTTTAATTTAGAAAACTTTTTTTAGTGATGATGAAACAAATGTCCGCCTAAAGCCAACAAAACGCCTACAATAACCAACACGATTTTCTGCCAATCCATTTTGTGATTTTTATTGCTTTCAAAGATAATAACGGACGAAATATGAAGGAAAATTCCGCCAACGACGGCTAAGAAATAGACTTTCAGATCTTCATCAAAATATCTTCCAAGCAACATTCCCAAAGGCGAAGCCAGCGCAAAAATCAACACAATCATCCAGAATTTAGTTGAGAAATTTTTGCTGTGCGCGAGGAAACTTCCCAAAACAAATGAAATTGGAATATTGTGAAACAGAATTCCCAATAAATAAGGCGAAAGCATTTCTTTCTCGTGCGACAACGGAATGCCTTCTATAAAAGCGTGAACAAAAAGTCCAATAATCAGAGCAACAGGAATAATCGAATGTTCATCCGAATGATGATGTAAATGCCCGTGTTCAAAGCCTTTTGTGAGACTTTCCAATAACATTTGAATCAAAACTCCGAGGATTACAAAAATCCCAATATTATGGTCTTCTGAATGATAAACTTCGGGGAAAACTTCGTTCAAGCAAATCGTTATCAGAAAACCTGCGCTTAGAATGAGCAGATTTTTGGCGAATTGTTGTTTGCTCCCGAAATATTTTCCGAGAAAAACACCAATCAGAACGCTTAAAATTAATAGAATAATTATCATAAACTTTAGATGGAAGCTGGATGTTGGATGTTGGAAGACTTCAAGCTTACATCTTCCGATTTCTGGCGTTTAAACAAATTGATACAACGTTGCGAACTATTTTCATCAAAATCATTCAGGTGATAATCGCCCCAGCGTTTGATTAATTCGAAACCAAATTCATCTGCAAATTTCAGAATTTTTTCTGGGGAAGTTAGTTTTACTCTTTCGAAATAATGATGTTTTTTACCATCAGCTTCAAAATCGATTTCCTTCATAATATATTCGCCTTCAATATGTTTTTTGATATTAAAAACGATATTTTCTCTTTCGATAGAAGAATTCGGCGTGATGACTTTTTTAACATATTCTGCATTCAGAAAATCCAAAACGAAAAAACCATCATCCTTCAAAACATCAGAAACAGATTGGAAAACACTTCTGTCTTCTTCCTCCGTTTCAAAATATCCAAAACTCGTAAACAGATTGAAAACCGCATCCACAGGCTCACTTTCAATTTTATTTCGCATATCGTGAACCTGAAACTTCAAAGTTTCTGTCTCAAATTGCTTATCGAAAAGAATACTTTGCTCAGATAAATCCAAACCTAGAACATCGTAACCCAATTGATTGAGATAAACCGAATGCCTGCCTTTTCCGCAAGCTAAATCGATTATTTTTGAATTTTTCTCAAGTTTCACATAATCCGTTAAAAGATTCAGAAAATCTTCCGCCTCTTTGTAATCGTGATTTTTGTAAAGTATGTGATAATATGGTGTATCAAACCATTCTTCGAACCATTGCATCCTGCAAAAATAAGGAAAATAGACAAGAGACGGATAGAATACATATGATAGATTTTTCAAATCATTTATCATTTATCAATTATCATTCATTAATTTTGCAAGATGGATATAGAAAATCTACAGATACAGGTCAAAACTTTTTTTGGCTTGGAGCAAATCTTAGCAGAAGAAATCAAGAAATTGGGAGGTAAAAATGTGGAAATCAAAAACCGCGCAGTCACTTGTGATGGCGATTTGGGTTTCCTTTACAAACTAAATTATTCTTGCCGAACAGCCGTGAAAATCTTAGTTCCGATTATGGAATTCAAAGCTTACAACGAAACCAAATATTACGATAAATTATTCAAATTTGAATGGGACCAATTTTTGGAACCGAATCAAACTTTTGCGATAGACGCGACTGTGAACTCTGAGAGATTCAGTCATTCACAATTTATGACTTTGAAAATGAAAGACGCGATTGTCGATTATTTTCAGGATAAATATAAAGTGAGGCCAAGCGTCAATAAAGATATTCCGGACATCAAATTCCATCTTCATATCGACCGAGAATTGGTTTCGATTTCTTTGGACAGTTCTGGCGATGCGCTTTTTAAACGTGGCTATAGAAAGGAGCAAACCGTTGCGCCAATCAATGAAGTTTTGGCAAGCGGAATGCTACAACTCGCAGGTTGGGACGGAAAAGGCAATTTCCTAGACCCGATGTGCGGTTCTGGAACTTTGCTAATTGAAGCGGCGATGATCGCTATGGATTTGCCGGCGCAGACTTTCAGAAGAAGTTTTGCTTTTCAAAATTGGAAAAATTATGATGCGGAATTATTCAAAACCATCAAAGAAGTCCGACTAAATCGTGTGAAAGAATTTACCGGAAAAATCGTTGGTTATGATATCGATTCTGAAGCTTTGGACATTGCGCACAAAAATGTAGAATCAGCTGAAATGGAAGATGTTATCACAATCAGACATAAGGATTTCTTCGATTCTGAGAAAGATATGTTCCCGTTGCTGATGGTTTTCAATCCGCCTTATGATGAGAGGATTTCCATTAATGACGATGATTTTTACAAAAAAATCGGTGATACTTTTAAACAACATTACCCCAATACTTTGGCTTGGTTGATTTCTGCAGACCTTGATGCTCCGAAGAAAATCGGATTGAGACCTTCAAGAAAAATCAAGTTGTTCAACGGAAAACTGGAAACAAGATTTTTGCAATATGAGATGTATGATGGCTCTAAGAAGGGGAAATATATGAATAAGGAGGAATGATTTGGGATTTGATTGAATTATTTTTTGATTTTTTAAGTCTCTTTTCTTCTGACGGAATTGGGAAAAAGAATAATGACAAAGAAGCTAGAGAACATTTCAAAAGTTTAAAATGACAACAATCTCCATCATCATCGCAATCTTCAACAGAAAAGACGAATTATTCGAGCTTCTGAATTCCCTTTCTCATCAAACAGATAAAAATTTTGAAGTAATCATTGTGGATGATGGTTCCAAAATCACACTTCTACCAACGGTGGAATTATTTGAAGAACAATTGGATATTCAGTTTTTCCGAAAAGAGAATTCCGGTCCAGGATTGAGCCGAAATTATGGCGCAAAACGCGCGAAAAATGACTGGCTGGTTTTTGTGGATTCGGACGTAATTGTAGAAAAAGATTACATCGAAAATATCAGGAAAAACCTTATCGAAAATACTTGCGATGCTTTTGGTGGTGCGGACAAAGCTCACCGAGGATTCAATCTGATGCAGAAAGCAATTTCTTATTCTATGACTTCGGTTTTTACAACTGGTGGAATTCGTGGCAATAAAAAAGCGGTAACAAAATTTCAGCCGAGAAGTTTCAATATGGGAGTGAACAAAGCAAAGTTTTTGCAGATTGGCGGTTTTTCTGAAATGAGAATTGGCGAAGACCCTGATTTATCGATGACGTTTTGGGAAAATGGCTACACGACAATGTTCTTTGATAATATTGGTGTTTATCACAAACGCAGAACGGACTTTGGAAAATTCTCAAAACAAGTCTATCAATTTGGTTGTGCAAGACCAATTCTGAACCAGAGACATCCTAATTATATCAAACCAACATTCTGGTTTCCAAGCATTTTTTTAATGGGTTATTTGATTGGAGTTATCCATTATTTCGTTTGGGGAAATGGATTGATTCTTGCGCTGTACGGACTTTACACATTTCTCGTTTTCTTCCACGCTATGATAGTTACGAAAAATATCAGCATTGCGGGAATGGCAATTATTTCCACCTACATACAAATGTTTTCCTACGGTTATGGTTTTCTTAAATCGTGGTTTCTTCTCAATATAATGAAACAAACGCCGAGAGAAGCTTTCCCTAAGCATTTTCATTGATTTTAATTAACATTTAATTATCAGTTATAAAACTTGGCTTGGAATATTTTTTGTAAATTTTGGTGGAATTAAATCTATCAAAAAATGTCAAAAAATATTGCCGATCAATTTGTCGAAATCTTAGTTCAGGCGGGCGTTAAACGTTTATACGCCGTAACTGGCGACAGTCTTAATTTTCTTAACGATGCCATAAAACGAGAAGGTTCCATTCGCTGGATTCACGTGCGACACGAGGAAGTCGGCGCATTCGCTGCGGCAGCTGAAGCTGAATTGGAAGGTTTGGCAGTTTGTGCAGGAAGTTCCGGTCCTGGTCACGTACATCTTATCAACGGACTTTATGAAGCCAATCGTGGCAATGTTCCTGTTTTGGCGATTGCCTCAACTTGCGAAAGTACAGAGTTTGGAACTTCCTACTTTCAGGAAACCAATACGATCAAATTATTCGATGATTGCTCGGTTTATAATCAGATTGCAACGACACCTGAACAAGCGCCAAGGATGTTGCAAGCGGCACTTCAGCACGCGATTTCGCAAAAAGGCGTTTCGGTTTTAGGAATGCCTGGCGACCTCTTCGAAGCTAAATCTGTGAAGAATATCAGTTCGGATATAATTTTCAAAACCAATCCAAGAATTATCCCTTCGGACGAGGAACTCAACTGGATGGCACAAAATCTGAATTCTCAAAAAAAAGTGGCTATCTATTGTGGAATCGGAGCGTCGGAAGCACATACGGAAGTGATTGCTTTGGCAGAAAAACTGAAAGCGCCAATCGGATATTCTTTCCGTGGAAAAATGGGAATCCAGTATAATAATCCTTATGAAGTGGGAATGACCGGACTTTTGGGATTACCATCCGCTTTCAAAGCGATGCACGAAGCTGATGTCATTTTGTTACTCGGAACCGATTTTCCTTATGTCAAATTCATGCCTGCCGATAAAGTTATTATTCAAATTGATGATAAGCCGGAAAGACTTGGAAGGAGAGCGCAACTGACAAGAGGTTTTGCGGGAAAAATAAAGGATTCTTTGACTCATCTTTTGCCTTTAATCAAAATCAATAATGACAATGATTTCCTTAATAAACAATTGGAATTTTATCAAAAAGTTAAAAATAATCTTCAATCTTATGTTGAAGATAAAGGGAAAGAGAATCATATTTCGCCAGAATTTGTCGCAGAAACGATTAATCAAAAAGCTAACAAAGACACCATTTTTACCGTAGATACGGGAATGTGTTGTGTTTGGGGCGCAAGATATCTGGAAGCAACTGGTGAGAGAAAACTTCTAGGTTCCTTCAGTCACGGAACGATGGCGAATGCAATGCCAATGGCCATCGGAGCTCAGTTATCTTATCCGGACAGACAAGTAATTGCACTTTGTGGCGATGGCGGAATATCGATGTTATTGGGCGATATTGCGACCATCAAACAATATGAACTACCAATAAAAATAATCGTTTTCAATAACCGTTCACTTGGAATGGTAAAACTGGAAATGGAAGTTAACGGAATTCCTGATAATGAAACTGATATGGTCAATCCTGATTTCGGATTGTTGGCGCAGGCTTTTGGAATCAAAGGAATCAATGTCTCTGACCCAGAAAAAGTTGAAGAAGCCATCAATGATGCTTTAACGACAAAAGGTCCGGTTTTAGTCAATGTTTTCACTGACCCAAATGCGCTGGCAATGCCACCAAAAGTGGGCTGGGACCAAATGAAAGGAATGGGGGTTGCGATGACGAGAATGATGCTGGACGGCAATTTCAAAGAAGTTGCAGACACGATTTCCAGTAATTACAAACACATCAAAGAAGTATTATAAAGCATCAACAAAAACCCAATCATCATAATTGGGCTTTTTTAATGACTTTAAAAACAAAAAAGCTTCACGCAATGTGAAGCTTTAGAAAATAATATATATAACCTTAATTCCGAGAAACTATTTTAGAGAAATCATTCTGCTGAAACTGTCGCCGTCTTTCTCAACGTTGATGATGTAAGTTTCAGGGTTTGCAGGATTCAAATCGAAAGTCAAATCAATCAATCCGTCTTTCGCCACGTTGTTTTTGCTGTAATAAGTGTTGTTTGCAGTATCGAAAATCGAAACTTTTACATCACCGATAACGTCTGTCATTTTTAATTTAACCACATTTTTATTAATGGTATATTCTGGTTTCGAAATCGCAGAGACTGGAGATTTTTCCAAAGAAACGTTATCGTTGTTCACTACAATTTTGTATTTTTCAATTTTATTATCAGATTCAGCAACCAAGAAATAAGTTCCGGGAGCCATTCCGCTCATATTGTAAGATTTCTCAACATTTTCACTTTTCAAAATTTCAGAGAAAATCTCGTTTCTTTCGCTGTTGTAAACATATAGAGAAACGTTTTTCGCATTAGAGACTTCGAAATGCAAAGTTTTCTGACTCACTTCTCCAATTGCTACAGAAAAATCTTTTTCCTTAGCCATCGCACTTGTAGAGATGAATATACTTGCTACAAGGAAACCAAATTTTAATATACTTTTCATAATAATTTCTTTTTAATTGTTTTACTATGCAAATGTATGATGGATAAACGTCAAATAATACAAGACAATTTTCATCTGTGTGTTCTATATTAACATTAACTAAATATTAATTAATAAAATAAGGTAATTTAAAACATATTAAATATCTTTGATGTATGAAATCGCAACCATCTTAAAATGGCAAAAAATCAATAGAAAAATTGCGATAACCTATGACCTTTAAAAAGCAATAGAATCTGCATATGAAACATTATAATCCTGTTTTAGAGTCTGTAAGTCCCGATGTTGGCAGTAGTTTTACGTGTTTGAAATATGCACAAAATGAAAATATCAAGTCCAATTTCTGGCATTATCATCCTGAAATTGAGCTGATTTTCCTGTACAAAGGTTCGGGAAAAAGACAGATTGGGAGTAACATTTCTTACTTCACAGACGGCGATTTGATTCTTATCGGAAGCGACCTTCCGCATTGTGGAATGACGAATGAAAATACCAAAAATGATTACGAAGTCGTGATACAGTTCTCAATGGATTTTCTAGGTTCTCAGTTTTGGAAAGCGCCGGAAATGATGCGGATTTCAGCATTATTGGATAAAGCAAAAAGTGGAATTGTCTACGGAGAAGAAGTCAAAAAAGCTTTGAAATCCAAAATCGATGCGTTGACGGAAACTTCATCTTTGACGAAATTGATGATTCTGGTAGAGATTTTGGACGAACTTTCACAGACTCAAGATTATAAAATCCTGAATGCTTCAAAATATTATCTGCAAACTCAAAAAGAGGACAATGACCGAATCAGTGTGATTTTCAATTATGTGAAAGACCATTTCAAAGAGCCAATTACGTTGGAAACCGTTGCGGAATTATCCAATATGACCGTGCCTTCTTTTTGCCGGTATTTCAAGAAAATCACCAACAAAACCTTCACGCAGTTTGTGAATGAATATAGAATCACACATTCTCTAAAACTCTTGGCCGAACAGCCGATGAGCATTACGGAGGTTTGTTTTGATAGTGGATTTAATAATTTCAGTTACTTCAACAAAACTTTTAAAGAACATACGCAGAAAAGTCCGTCGCAGTATCGGAAGGAGTTTAGTAATATATTGGCTTGAATTAATTTTATAGTATAAGTTTACTCTAAAAAAATGTGCAATTTGAAAATTCAACAATTCTATTTCCAAAATTGGTTTCTATTTTTACTTTATTTCTTATAACAATCCATTCATTAAGAAATCGCTACAAAATACCTCTCCATCTCCTCCATCGTTCCCAAACTAATCCGCGTCCATTTCCCTTTTTCCTCATAAGTTTTTCCGCCAAGAATTTTCGCTTCCTTTAACTTTTTGAAATAATCGCCTTTATAATTTTCCAATGAGAAATAAACAAAATTGGCCGAAGACGGAATGGTTTTGATGCCTCGTTTCTGGAATTCGGAGTTCGTGAAATCTTTTACTTTTTGATTATTATTCAAAACTTTGGTAATAAATTCCTGGTCATCCATTGCCGAAATCGCGCCAGCCATCGTCACAACGCTGATTTCCGCACCACTCCAGCTTTGAAGTTTCTTAAGGTTTTCAATCATTTTCGGATGTCCGATGGCATAACCTAATCTCGCACCGGCAAATCCGTAAAGTTTCGAAAATGTTCGTGTAACAACTAGATTTTTTTGTTGATTGACCAAATCGCCCAAAGATTTTTGATTCGTAAATTCGATGTAAGCTTCATCAACCAAAATTGTGATATTGTCCGGAACAGATTTGATAAAAGTCTCGATTTCTTGTCTTGAAAACAAATCTCCGGTTGGATTATTTGGGTTGCAAATGTAGATGAGTTTCGTGTCTTTTCGGATGGCTTGTTTCATCTTTTCCAAATCGATTTTCTTTTTATCATTCAGAGGAATCACAGATTTTGACATTCCGAGAAATTCCGCAATCGGCTCAAAAATCGTGAAAGACGGGTCGGGAATAATGATGTGACCTTTGTCCAGAGAAACATATTTCGTGATGAGTTCCAACAAAAAAGACGAACCCGCGGCAACCAAAATATTCTCTTTTTTCAACTGATTTTTCTCTGCCAGTTTCTCACACAAAATATCCGCAAATTTAAAATCATACATCGAGGAAAATTTCAGACTTTTCTGCATCGCTTCCAAAGCTTTGGGAGAAACGCCAAACGGATTTTCGTTGAAACAAAGTCGGATGGTTTTTTCATCATTCTTCAGTTCCGAAAAATTGGGTGTGCTTTTCGCTAAAAATTGAAGTGGCGAAAATGTGAGTCCAAAGCTTCCTAGGAAAGCCGTTTTCAGCCAATCTCTTCTGTTTATCGACATATCAATGGTTTATTTTTTATAAAAATAATGCTTTTCCGATAATGAAAATTCATTCATCGGGAAAAATTGAAATTCTGACCGATAAAAATTTACTTTCATCGATTTTGATTTGAAATCGTTTCCGTCAATTCTACTTTTGAATCAGAAATTTAAAACAAAAAAAATGTCTCTATTCACTCCACTTATCTGGCTTTTGGTAATGCTACCCATCTTCATCTTCGCTTTTTTCAATTCTAAAAAAGGGAACTTGAAATTCCTTTTATTATTTCTAGTAATCTTCTTAGCCGATAATTATTTACAGATTTTCAGCAAACAATTTTTACCCGATTTTGGATTGAAATTTTCTTGGATAGGCAAATTTTTAAGTTTCGCTTTGTCTTTATCAGTCATCTATTTTGTTAATAAAACTGACAGAAAAGGAATCGGATTCACGACTTCTGCCAACTCAAAAAGTCAAATAAAATATGGCATTTTGGTTTTTCTCGGATTCTTGATTTTCGATTTTATTTTCAAATTCATTCTATTCCCAAAAGATGGCGAATTCGATTTGGAAACTTTTGCTTTCCAAGCGACAATGCCTGGCTTAACGGAAGAATTATTGTTCCGAGGAATTTATCTTTGGATTTTCGATAAAGTCTTTTTGCCAAAATGGAATTTCAAAGGAGTCCAATTCGGTTGGGGATTTATCATTGTCACTTTACTTTTTGGAATGGCTCACGGCATCGTTTTGACCGCTGATTATCAGTTAAAATTTGACATCATCACAATTATTTATCTGACTTTGATTTCGTCTTTAAGTCTCGGAATCTTGCGAAAATTCTCTGGAAATCTGATTTATTCTATTCTTGGACACAATGTTATCAATGTGATGAACGCAATAATTCGGATTCTTTAAATATTATTTTAAAATTTGGCTTAGATTCAAAAAACTGTCAATTCTAATCTCAAAAGCTTATTTTTGAAAATGCCTTTCAACAAAAGAAAAATGCAGACAAAACTGAACCAAAACGAAACGCTTTCCAATCAAAATATCTTGCAGGATTTTGAGAAATTCTACAATAAAAATCCGAAAATCATTTTTCATTTTCTGATGTGGTTTGTGTTCTCGGTTTTACTTTATCTAAATTACCTTTGGGAACTAAAATTACCTGCTTTCGACAGCATCATTTTGACCATTAGAAATGCTGTAAACAATATGGTTGTTTTCTATATTTTCTTTTATTTATTAGTCCCAAAAATACTTTTATTGAACAGAAAAACATCGATTCTTTTGATGGTGTTTAGTATTCCGGTTTTGATTTATATTTGGATGATAGTCAACCATTTTATTTTTAAATTATACTATCATTTAGGCTTTGAAATTAATTTTCCGGTTTATAAAGATATCATCAAAAGAAACGGTTCCAGAAGCTTATTTGAAGCCATCGGTGTAAAGACAGTTCTTGCTAATTCGGTTCTTGTTATCTTCGCAATGCTGCCGTTTTTCTTCGTTAAAATTTTGTTTGAAATCATCAAAATTTATAACAGAACAACGGAATTGCAACAACAAAAACTGGAAATCGAAATCCAGAATATCAACATCGAAAAAGACTTTCTGAAGTCGCAACTAAATCCTCATTTCCTCTTCAATACGTTGAATAATCTTTACGGCTTGAGCGTCAAAAAAGACGATTCTGCACCAGAAGTGATTTTGAATCTTTCAGACATAATGAGTTATACTTTGTATGAATCTAATGCTGAAAAAGTAGCTTTGGAAAAGGAAATTGACTTCATCAAGAATTATTTTGAGTTGGAGAAAATGCGTTATCCGAAAGATAAAAATATTCAGCTGAACATTTCCGGCGAAGATGAAGTTTCGGGACTTTGCATTGCACCTTTGATGACGTTTACTTTTATTGAAAATGCTTTTAAATATGGTTTAAAAAGTTCGAAAAATCAATTCATTAAACAAGAAATTGAAATCAACAACAACACATTTTATTTTGTTCTTGAAAATGACATCGATAAATCAGAAATCAAAAAAGAATTTGGCGGAATCGGATTGGAAAATATCAAAAAAAGACTGCAACTACTCTATCCTAATCAACATATTCTGAACATCCAAACTTTGGAAAACAGTTTCAGAATCGAACTAAAAATTAATTTGTAACGATGGAAAAACTACGTTGTATCGTATTGGATGACGAACCAATTGGACGCGAAATTATTGAAAATTTTGTCAAAGAAATTCCGTTTTTGGAACTGACGGATTCTTTTGGAGATTCTGTGGAAGCGCTGATGTTTCTGGAAAATCATTCGGTGGACATTGTTTTCAGCGATATTCAGATGCCAAAAATCAATGGTTTGGATTTGGTCAAGACTTTGGAAAATCCGCCGGTTATTATTTTCATTACGGCTCACAGGGATTTTGCTCTGGATGGTTTCGAAACCGGAGCGACAGATTATCTTGTGAAGCCTGTTCGTTTTGACAGATTTCTGAAAGCCGTAAATAAAGCCAAAGATTACATCAATCTGAAACAAAATTCAACCGTTCATCAAGTCAATTCTGACCGGATTTTCATCAAATCTGACGGCAAACTCACGAAGATTCTTTTGGACGAAATTCTCTATGTAGAAGCGCAAGGAGATTATCTTAAAATCGTTATCAGTAAGGAAACTTACACCACTTTAGCCACTTTGAAATCGATGGATGAAGTTTTGACTTTGCCGAAATTTTTCCGAGTTCAGAGGTCATTCATTGTCAATCTGGAAGCTATCCGAAGCCTGAACGGCAATATGGTTGAACTGACGAACGGAAAAAGCATTTCTATTGCGCTGAACAAGAAAGAGGAATTGTATCATGTTTTGGGGATTAGATGATTTTTTGGTAAGTTTACAAAAAGCTAAATAAAAATTGAAAGCATATATTCAGACGGATAAAAATGGAGAATTCTATAATGTTAATGCATTTATAGCTTACGAAGGATTTAAACATTTTGGTTTCGAAATAGAAAAATATTTTGATGTTAAAAGTATAAAAGATGAAAATCCTGAAAATATAATTGTCGGAGGAATTGGAAATGTTAGAAAGAGAATTGAACTACTTGGTTTCAAGAGAAATCAACAAGAAATAGATTATCCTAACGAACTTGAAAAATATTTGAATCGAAAAATTTGGAAATCAACATTAGAACAAATATTAAGACAAAAGCATTTTAATATTTTTATAAAACCTGATATTGACACGAAAAAATTTGCAGGAAAAGTTTTTAAAAATGAACTTGATTTTATCGGATTAATCGATGAAGAAAATCCAACAAAAGTTTTATGCTCTGAGATTGTAAATTTCAAAACAGAATTTAGATGTTTTATTCGTTATAAAGAAATTTTGGACATAAGAAGATATAAAGGAGATTGGGACAAATCGATAAATTTAGAAACTGTTAAAAACGCAATCTCTGACTTTGAAACACAACCAAATTCCTATGCTTTAGATTTTGGAATTACAGATGATAATAAAACAGTTTTAGTAGAAGTAAATGATGGACATTCATTAGGGAGTTATGGTATTTCATCGCAGAATTATGCTAAATTTTTATCTGCAAGATGGTCTGAATTAACCAATACTAATGATTATTTAAACTTTTAACTATTCAAAAATAATCGTCTTATTCCCATCAATAAAAACTTTATCATCAAAGACCAATTTCAGGGCATTTGCTAAAACAATCCGTTCCACATCTTTTCCCATTTTCGCAAGGTCTTTTGCCGTTTTGGAATGACTGACTTTGATGATGTCCTGATAAATAATCGGACCTTCATCCAAATCATTGGTCACAAAATGGGCCGTTGCACCGATAATCTTCACACCTCTTTTGAAAGCCTGTTTGTAAGGATTCGCCCCAATAAAAGCAGGTAAAAATGAATGATGAATATTGATGATTTTACCTTCCAAATTGTGAATAAAATTAGGCGAAAGAATCCGCATAAACTTCGCCAGAACCAAATAATCGAATTGGTAATTTTTCAGCGTTTCTTTGATTTGATTTTCTTGTTCTTCTCTTGTGATATTTTCGGCAGGAATATAAATAAACGGAATTTCGAATTTTTCCGTCAATTCTCTCAAAGTTTCATAATTCCCGATCACAGCCAAAATGTTGAAATTCAAATCTTTGAACTGATTTCTAATCAGCAGATCTGCGAGACAATGATGCTCTTTGGTCACGAGAATCACGACGTCTTTTTTCCGTCCGTCCACACAATCCACTTTGGAATTGGGAGGCAACATTGCTAAAACTTCTTTTGCAATTTGCGCTCTGTCACAATCGCCTTCGAAAGTCGTCCGCATAAAAAACCGCGCGTTATCTTCATCTACAAACTCATCATTTTTCGTGATATTGAAATTGTTTTTGAAAAGCAGTTCGGAGATTTTATAGACTAAGCCTTTTTCATCGGTACAATTAATTCTTAGAATAGTTTCCATTAGTGTTTTTGTGGTTTATTAAATTTTTAATTGGCAGAAATAGTTTTGTAAGGACTTAATTTTCCTAATTTTCCAGCAGACCTAACTACAATTGTTGTCAGTTTTTTTCCATTTGAAAATGAAGAAACTGTTTTATTAATGACCTCTGGAGAAACAATTTCTGTTTGCCAACTGTCGCCGTATTTCAAATATATCACATACGACAAAGCTTCAGGTTGTTTGTTCCAGCTGATTACAAAGTTATTGGATTCTTTTCTCAGATTCACATTAAGTTCTGTTAATGCTTTTGTTGTCAGCCAATTCGATTCGGGAATCAAGACTTTATCTTTATAAGAATTGGTTTTCAATTCCTGTTGCATTTCGTCATTTTTACTAATTCCTGCGATGCTGTAATGCACTTCTCCGACATTATTTTTCAGAATTTGTCTTGTCACGTCTATTTCACGGGCAATTTCTGTCGCTTTATTGGAAGCTTTTACAGCAACGGTGTTCAATCCTGGCCAAAGATGGTGGGAACTTGTATTTTCATCATTCCACCATTGTAAAAGAAGCGGAAAGCTCTGTCCAGGCGAATCTACAGGCCAATACAACTGAGGCGTGAAATAATCCACCCAACCTTGATTCAGCCATAATTTGGCATCTGCATACAACTCGTCGTACTGAGAAGAACCTTTGATTCCAGCAGGATAACCAGGTTTCCAAATTCCAAACGGACTGATTCCGAACATCACATCGTTTTTCTGAGCTTTGATTTCGTCATAGATTCTTTTCACAAATTTGTTGACATTTCCTCTTCGCCAATCGGCTCTGGAAAGCGTTCCGCCAGATTGCTGATAAACCGACCAGGTTTTGAAATCAGGAAAATCCTTTCCACCATTATATTCGGCATAGGGATAGAAATAATCATCCAGATGAATCCCATCAACATCATATCTAGAAATGATATCTTTAATGACTTTCGAAGCCTGATCTTGGGTTCTATCGTCGGCTGGATCAAACCAGTACATTCCGTTTTTTAATTTGATGACATTTTCAGGCGATTTTCTCACCATTGATTCAGACGAAATCGCGCCACCATTGGAATGATGCGCTCGAAATGGATTCAACCAAGCGTGAAATTCTAAACCTCGTTTATGACATTCATCAATCCAAAACTGCATAGGATCATATTCAGGATAAGGTGCTAATCCAATTTGTCCGGTCAGGAAATGCGACCAAGGTTCGTGCGGACTTTTGTACAAAGCATCCGCTGAAGGACGAATTTGCAAAATCACCGCATTGAAATTGAGATCAACCAGCATATTCAACATTTCAATCGCTTCCTGTTTTTGCTGCTCTACAGACAAATTATTTTTCGAAGGCCAATTGATATTCGCCACAGACGCGATCCAAACTGCTCGGAATTCCCTTTTGATCTCAGGCAATTTAACATTATTCAATTGAACAACAGGTTTTGGCGGAAGTTTGATTTCAGTTTTTACAACCGGTTTTTTAGCGCCGGATTTAGATGTTGATTTCTTAGTTTTTGTGGCACAGGAAACCACTAAAAATAAAAGTAAAAGTATGTTTAAGAATGATAATTTAGATTTCATAGCCTGCAAAACTAAACGATAATATTTTAATAACAAAAAAAGCATCCAAAAATTGGATGCTTTAAATATTTAGATTGAAAATGATTAAGACTTAGCGCCTCTTTCAATACGTTTTCTATCGTTTTCGGAAAGGATTTTCTTTCTCATACGGATGAAGTTTGGAGTCACCTCTATCGCTTCATCAGCTTGGATATATTCCATACATTCTTCAAGAGAGAACAAGATTTTTGGAGCAACTCCAGTATCTTTATCTTTTCCGGAAGCACGCATATTATTCAATTGTTTTGCCTCAACGATGTTTACCACCAAGTCACCTGGTTTGTTTTGCTCACCGATAATCATTCCTTCGTAGATTTCCTCGCCCGGATCAACATAGAACTTACCTCTATCCTGTAGTTTTGCAATAGAATATTCCGTTGCTGGGCCTTGACCTTTACTTACCAAAACACCATTACTTCTTCCGGGAATCGCACCTTTGAAAGGTTTGTATTCTGTGAAACGGTGTGCCATAATAGCTTCACCAGCAGTAGCGGTCAACATTTGAGAACGCAATCCGATCAAACCTCTTGAAGGAATCTCGAATTCCATATGTTGCATCTCACCTTTAGTTTCCATAATGTGAAGATCACCTTTTCTCTGAGTTGCCAAATCGATAACTCTGGAAGCAAATTCTTCTGGAACATCAACAACCAAAGATTCATAAGGCTCCAATTTTTGTCCACTTTCGTCTTCTCTCAAGATAACTTGTGGCTGACCAATTGTCATCTCATAACCTTCTCTTCTCATTGTTTCAATTAAAACTGACAAGTGAAGAATACCTCTACCGAAAACCAAGAAAGTGTTTGCATCATCAGTTTGCTGAACTCTCAATGCTAAGTTTTTCTCTAATTCTTTTGTTAATCTCTCTTTCAAGTGATTAGAAGTCACATATTTACCATCTTTCCCAAAGAAAGGAGAGTTGTTGATAGAGAACGTCATATTCAACGTTGGCTCATCAATAGCAGTTCTTTCCAAAGGCTCAGGGTTTTCAAGATCTACGAAAGAATCTCCAATCTGGAAAGCTTCAAAACCTACTACAGCACAGATGTCTCCAGCATTGACTTCAGTTACTTTTTTCTTTCCAAGACCTTCGAAAACGTAAAGTTCTTTTACTTTTCCTTTCACAATTTTTCCGTCAGCTTGCGCCAAGCCGATCCATTGAGATTCTTTGATTTCGCCTCTAATAACTTTTCCAATCGCAATTCTTCCTAAGAAAGAAGAGAAATCCAAAGAAACGATTTGCATCTGAAGGTTACCTTCTGTTACTTTCGGTTCTGGAACATATTGTAGAATCCCGTCTAATAAAGGGAAAATATTATCTGTTTCTTCTAATGAAGTGTTGAACCAACCATTTTTAGAAGAACCATAGAACGTTGGGAAATCCAACTGCTCTTCAGTCGCATCTAGTGCAAAGAATAAATCAAAAACCTTGTCGTGAACTTCTTCTGGACGACAGTTTGGTTTATCCACTTTATTGATGACCACCAAAGGTCTCAGTCCAAGATCCAAAGCTTTTTGAAGTACGAATCTTGTCTGTGGCATCGGTCCTTCGAACGCATCTACCAACAAAACAACACCGTCAGCCATTTTCAAAACTCTTTCTACCTCACCACCAAAATCGGCGTGACCGGGAGTATCGATTACATTGATTTTTACGTCTTTGTAATTAACAGAGATGTTTTTTGAAAGAATGGTAATCCCTCTTTCTCTCTCCAAATCGTTATTATCCATAATCAACTCACCACTCTCCTGATTCTCTCTGAAGATGTTTGTTGCGTGAATAATCTTATCAACCAAAGTTGTTTTTCCGTGGTCAACGTGTGCGATAATCGCTATATTTCTAATGTTTTGCATATCCATTTTTTACGCGTGCAAATGTAGTGATTTTTTACCGTTATTAATTATATGAATTAAATTATTTTTAAAAATATCCCAGATTTTCATCAAAATTAATATTTGGTTCAATGTAAAGTCAAATTGTTTTAGAAACTGGAATCAAAGACTTTTAAGAATTTCCTTTCCTTTTATAGATTGCGTGAAAATTAAATAATGATTTCCGCCATCATTCAATTTATATTTTCTCTTGATTTCTTCCGGTCTCAAGGGGTAATTTTTAGAAACAATATTACACTTCTCCCCTTTTTTCAAATCTTTAGCTTCAACTTTTTCAATTTCCAAAACACGTCCTGGGAAATTTTCGATTCTCTGTTCTGAAGTATAAAAATGCGTGTTCGGATGTAGTTTTTTCAATCCAAAATTTTCTGAAATGATATTGAATGCACCAGCTTTCAGAATGGAATTATTAGGAATATAAAGAAAATTCAAACTTTCTGAGAATTCTGATTCTGCAGATTTTTCTTCGTTAAAATTGAAAGAAAATTCTGGTTCATCAGATTCTAAATTGATACAAGTAATTTTAGTGTCTTTTCTCTTTTCTCTTTTTTCTTTATTATCAATTATTAAAACCAATTCCTTCACTTCATTTCTGACTGCAATAATTTGAATTTCAGTAATGTTTTTTAATTCTGAAATCAAATATGAAATATCAATTAAAGGCGATAATTTGACAATAATTTTATCCGAAATTGAATTCAATTTTTCCTCAATTTCTAACAGATTCGGCGATAAATCTTCAAGCAAAAATTTCTTTTTATTTTGCTGGTCGCGTCTTGCTGGGTCGAGATAAACGACATCAAACTTATTCTTATCTTTAATTTGACTCTCGTTGTTGCTCTGAGATTCTTGAAGACCATCTAAAAATTCCTCCAGATTTTGATTGATGAAATTGGCTTTTCGATTTAAAATTCTCCAATTATTTTTAACGATGGAAATCAATTCCGGATTTTGTTCAATTAATGTTATTTTATCAAAATTTTTAGACAAAAAATAAGCGTCAATTCCAAATCCACAAGTCAAGTCGAGGAAGGTTTTTCCTTTTATATTTTGAGCTTTATATTCTGCTGTTGATTGTGACGAAGCTTGTTCCAGATTGAGATTTGGCGGAAAAACAATTCCATCTTTTAAAAGAAATGGAAACTTCTTTTCCGCCGTTTTTTTTCCTTTGATTTGTTGAACAATTTCCTGCATCGAAACATCAGGAAACGGAGATTTTTTCAATAATAATTTATTTAAATCAAAATTGAGATTATGAATGATATAACTTTGAATATCAGAAGAAATTAGTTTTGAAAAATCCATTAATTTATTGCCAGAAATCTATCTTTAGAATTTAACATTTTGAATTCTAAGATTTACAAAGATAATCGATTAAAAATAATTTTCATTTAAACCGATTTCATATTGTCACCATCACGGAAATTTAATCTTCTAAAAACGAAACCGGAAAGTATCGTGAGAAATCCAACCACCAAAAAGGTATAACGGAAAGCCGTGTGGACTTGATTTTTAATAAAGCTCGTATCTCCTTCAAACAACTTCAAAACAATCAAACCAAATGCAATCCCGAATCCAACTGCAAACTGCTGATTCACAGAAACCAAAGAATTTCCACTGCTGTTTTGGTAAGGTCGCAAGTCGGCAATAGAAATCGTATTCATCGATGTAAATTGAATCGAGTTGAAAAATCCAAGAATCAGTAAAATCGGAACAAACCAATAAATCGAACTTTGAACACTCGGAATCGCTAGGCAACAAATCAAAATTCCTATCGTAAAAGTATTGACCATCAAAGTTTTGCGGTAACCAAATCTATCCAAAATCCCAATCACGAAAGATTTTCCGAACATTGCGGTTAAAGCCATTGGCGCAATAATCCATCCCGAAGTCAATGCCGATTTTCCATAAGCAATTTGAATCATCAGCGGAACTAAAAGCGGAATAGAACTAATTCCTAAACGTGTCGCCAAATTTCCTAAAATCCCAACTCTGAATGTTCTAACTTTAAAAAGATTCAGTGGAAAAATAGGATTATTGTCCGTTTTGGCGTGTTTGTAATAAAAGTAAAGCATCAGAAATCCTAATGAAAAAATCAGTAAAACGGGCGTTAGATTTTGAGCGTTTCCTAAAATTTCCAGTGCGCTAGAAAGTAATAATGAAGCCAATGCAAAAATCAGAAACCCCTTCAAATCGAAGTCGATGACAGGCGATTTGTAATTCGGCATATATTTTAAACTAAGAACAATTCCTAAAATCCCAATTGGAATATTGATAAGAAAAATCCAGTGCCAGGTGAGATAATCTACCATATATCCACCAACCAAAGGCCCCATTACAGGACCAATTAATGCAGGAATAATAGCGAAATTCATTGCTTTCAGAAGTTCATTTTTGTTGAAAGCCCGAATCAATGCTAATTTTCCAACCGGCGTCATCAAACTACCGCCAACACCTTGAATCACTCTTGAAATTACCAATTCGGTCAGGTTATGCGACAATGAACAAAATAATGAACCCAAAGAAAAGACGACAAGCGAAATGATGAATATTTTCTTGGTCCCAAATTTATCTGCTAAAAACCCGCTGACTGGCATAAACAAAGCCAAAGTCAGGACGTAGCTGATGATGGCATTCTGCATATCCAACGGCGATTCCTGCAAATCTCTGGCGATGGATGGCAATGAAGTATTCAGAATTGTTGAATCTAACATTTGCATAAAAATCGCTGTTCCCAAAATCAATGGGAGAAATTTTTTGACAGAATCAGTAGTTATATTTTCGTTCATATTGATCAAATAAAAAAGTCCGCGTAATGCGGACCTAAATCTATACCAAAGGCTCTTGTTGGCTCAAACAGTGGAAACTTCCCAATCCCCAGATAATATCGGTAGAATCGATTCCAACGACTTCTCTGCTTGGAAAACATTTTTGGATAATTTCCAAAGCCACTTCATCTTTATCGCATCTGTAAGTTGGGACAATCACCGATTTGTTGGCAATGTAAAAATTAGCGTAAGACGCCGGTAATCTTTGTCCGTCGCAATACACTGGGTCTGGCATTGGTAACTCGATGATATTCAGTTTTTCGCCATTCAACAAAGTCATTTCCTGCAGTTGACGAAGGTTGGTTTGAAGAATTTCGTAATTGTCATCTTCCTTATTATCTTCGATTACAGTCAGAACTGTATTCTCATTTACGAAACGGATGGTGTCATCCACGTGTCCGTCTGTATCGTCGCCGATGATGCCGTCATCTACCCACAGAACCTGTTTTTGTCCGTAATATTTTTTCAAAAACTCTTCCACTTCTTCCTTCGACAAATGCGGATTTCTGTTTTTATTAAGCAAACAAGACTTCGAAGTTAAAACCGTTCCAGCACCGTTGAATTCAACTGAACCGCCTTCCATAATAATTCCGGGATAAAGAACAGGCAAACCTTTTTCCTCAGCGATTTTAGTAGGAATCACATCATCAAATTCGAACGGCGGATATTTTCCTCCCCACGCATTGAAACCCCAATCTACAATGATTTTCTTAGGTTCTTCGCCACTTTTATTCACCAAAAAAGCGGGCCCGTGGTCTCTGCACCAGGCGTCATTGGTTTCATGAAAATAGAATTCAACTTTTGAAATATCTGCTCCAGCTTTAGAAATATGTTCCATTGCAAAAGCCTGCATCTCTTGGTCTTTTACATTGATGCAAACAAATTCTCCTTTTGTCAATTCAGCAATGAATTGTGCATACGCAGGATAAATCAAATCGATTCTTTCCGGCCAGGATTCTTCTTTGTGAGGCCAAGATAACCACGTTGCCTCGTGTTCTTCCCATTCTGCAGGGAAAACATATCCATTTTCTAACGGATTAAAATCTTTATCTATAACCATTAATCCTCATCAATAAAACGTTTTGTAATCGGCGAATAAGTTTCGATTCTTCTGTCTCGCAAGAATGGCCAGTGCTTTCTCATATAATCGGTTTGTGCAAGGTCAACTTCTGTCACCGCCACCTCTTCTTTATCGTGAGAACCTAGATATAACAGCTTTCCCTGAGCATTGGTTACGAAGCTTCCGCCCCAGAATTTCATTGCACCATCTTGCTCGAAACCTACTCTATTCACAGAAACTACAGGAAGTCCATTGGCTACCGAGTGCGAACGCTGAATAGTTTGCCAGGCGTTGTATTGATCCTGATTGGTTTCCTCATCCTGAGTCGTGTCCCAACCGATGGCTGTTGGATAAAACATAATATCGGCGCCCATCAAAGCGGTGATTCTGGAAGCTTCCGGATACCATTGGTCCCAACAAATCAAAACACCAACTTTACCGAATTTAGTTGGGAAAACTTTGTAACCCAAATCTCCTGGCGTGAAATAGAATTTCTCATAAAAAGCAGGATCATCCGGAATATGCATTTTACGGTATTTTCCAAGATAAGTTCCGTCTGCATCTATAACAGCAGTCGTATTATGATAAAGTCCTTGAGCTCTTTTTTCAAATAATGAAGCGATAATGACAACACCCAATTCCTTAGCAACTGGAGAAAGTGCATCTGTTGAAGGTCCTGGAATGGCTTCCGCCAAATCGAAGTTGTCGTAATCTTCTACATCGCAGAAATATAATGATGTGAAAAGCTCTTGCAAGCAAACAATTTGAGCACCTTTCGCAGCGGCTTCTTTTATTTTTTCAATGGCTTTGTTCAGGTTTTCCTGCTTGTCTGCCACGCAAGACATCTGAACTGTACCTATTTTTACTTTTGACATTTTCTAAATAATTTTTACAAAAATACTAAGAATCTGGGGAATCAAAAATTCAACCAAAGATTTTGCGCTTATATTTCTAAAAATTAATTTCATCATCTCTAATTTCTATGCTTTAAAACTGTTAAATTCCTTGGGAAACTTTACCTTTGCATCAAATAAAAATGGTACAGAACTATGATGAATTATCACACCAGAAAGTGGATTAAACCAGAAGACCTTAACCCAAACCATTCTCTTTTCGGAGGAAGATTGTTGCAGTGGATAGATGAGGAAGCGGCACTATATGCCATTATTCAGTTAGAAAACTCAAGGTCTGTGACGAAATATATTTCTGAGATCAACTTTGTGAGTTCTGCCAAACAAGGCGACATTATCGAAATCGGGATTGAAGCTGTGGAATTTGGGAAAACCTCTTTAACATTACGTTGTGAAGTGAGAAATAAAATGACGCATCAGAAAATCATTACGATTGACAAATTAGTTTTCGTGGCTTTAGGCGAAGATGGTTTGCCAAAACCTCACGGAAAAACCACGATTGAATATGTGGAGGACCGACTGAATGTGAAAAATACAGCACCAGACAATCTATAATTATCTTTAGTATGTAGTATTTATACATTAGATAAAAATAAATTCGTTTATCTTGTTGATTATTAAGCATAATCTTAAAAACCATATCATAAAACTTCAAATATGATAGGTCTACCTATGAATTTGCAAGGTCGACCTACCAAAAAGGTAGCTCCGCCTATCTGAATGGTAGGTTGGCCTACGAAAGTGGTAGCTC